>JGI24710J26742_10000081_pt1 | contig 74474 bp, 66 predicted proteins | sample BioPla2DNA2_FD_26742 | JGI IMG/M metagenome (IMG submission 26742) | reverse complement strand
ATGCTGTAAAAAAATGCTACGGGCCTATTTCTTCTTCTTATGCCTATTTTTCCTAAGTCTTTTTTTACGTTTATGAACAGCCATCTTATGCCGTTTTCTTTTCTTTCCGCTTGGCATTTTCGTCTATTTTAAAAAAATTAAAAATCAGCCTCTTTCACCATGGCTACAAAGGACTTAGCCGGTTTGAAGGCAGGTATATTGTGCTCTGGTATAATGATGGTGGTGTTCTTGGAGATGTTGCGTGCCGTCTTCTGAGCCCGTTTTTTCACGATAAAGCTACCGAAACCTCTCAAATAAACATTCTCATTGTTGGCCAATGAGTTCCTTACCACATCCATGAAAGACTCTACCGTTGCCAGCACGGAAGCCTTATCCACTCCAGTGTTTTTTGCAATCTCGTTTACAATGTCTGCTTTAGTCATTTTATCTCTGTTTTAGTTATTAATAATATTGTAGAATACGTTTAGTAAAATTTTGGAATGCAAATATATAGCTTTTTTCCCAATGGGTGAAATAAAAGGGTCTATTTTTTCTTTTTTTGTATATTCGCGCAACTAAAAAAGAAAGAGATATGCCGCATCATCGCATGAAACGACAGCAAACTACACGTCATCAAATAACGCAACAGCTGTTGAGCTGGTACGATGAGAACAAGCGTGACCTGCCCTGGCGAGGAACGGATGATCCTTACCTCGTCTGGGTTTCTGAAATCATCCTGCAACAGACAAGGGTCTCACAAGGATGGGATTACTACGTGCGGTTCATCCGCCGCTTCCCGAATGTGGCATCACTCGCGAACGCAAACGAAGAAGAGGTGTTGAAGCTATGGCAGGGGCTGGGCTACTACTCAAGGGCCAGAAACATGCACGCGGCTGCAAAGGATATCGTAAGTCGTTTTAACGGGAAGTTCCCGACCAGCCACACTGACATCCTGTCACTAAAAGGGATTGGTGAATACACCGCCGCCGCTATCTCGTCCATCGCCTTCAACGAGCCGCACGTGGCGGTCGACGGAAACGTCTTGAGGGTCATCGCCCGGCTATTCGAAGTTGAAGAGCCCGTCCAGTCGACCAAGGGCAAACGGATCGTGAAGGAACTTACCAAAGAGTTACTACCAGAAGAACGACCAGGTGCCTTCAACCAGGCTATCATGGACTTGGGTTCCCTAATCTGTATACCCCGCCAACCCAGATGTGGCGACTGTCCGCTAGCAAACTCCTGCATGGTGTACGCTACCGGACGAACCGAAGAGTTACCCATCAGGATAAAGAAGAAAAAAACGAGGAGGCGCTACTTCACCTACCTCCATATCCGACAAAATGGAAATACCTATATTCGGAGGCGCACGGACAACGATATATGGAGAAACCTTTACGAGTTCCCACTTATAGAAACTGACAAACCGATAGAGATTGAAGAGCTGTTGCAAAACGATGAGTACAACCAGTTGTTTCGTGAAACCACTTTGCTTGCCATCGATGGTCCCTTCACCTACAAACATCAGCTCACACACCAGCAAATCCACGCCAACTTCTACAGGTTAACAATGGAAAAAGGGGCTGTTCACGCGTTCATGGATCAATACAAGCAAATTGTCGAGGAGGAGATAGAGCGTTACCCTATTTCAAGACTCATGCATAAATATATTGAAACTAACAGCAATGAATAGTTGGATATTGTAAAAAAAACAGTTATTTTTGTTTGGATAGACAGATCATTTTCAATTCAATAATTTTTTACATTATGTCGGTGAACAAAGTAATTTTAGTAGGAAACGTGGGGAGAGACCCGGAGATGAGGTATTTTGATAACGATGTGGCCAAGGCTAGCTTTTCACTGGCAACCAGTGAGAGAGGATATACCACCTCCAGCGGGACACAGGTTCCCGAACGAACGGAATGGCATAACATCGTTTGCTGGAGAGGATTGGCACAAATAGCAGAAAGGTTCGTAAAAAAAGGAACACTACTCTATATCGAGGGAAAAATCCGTTCTCGCTCGTACGACGACCAGAACGGGGTTAAACGGTACATTACCGAAATTGTTGCCGATAACCTGGAGCTGTTGGGGCGGCGAGTGCAGGAGAACGATACCATGGGATCTGCTGCAGAACCCAACGATCCGATCGACAGCGTTGACGATACAAGCTCAGAGGTGGACGATTTGCCATTCTAAATTAAACAGGTTACTTTTGTAGCGAGAATGTTTCACTAAACTATCACCCATTGGATCCTGACCCTTTCCCGTTGTCTCACCTGTTACTACGGGCATCTGCGCCTGTGGCGTCAGACTATTTTCTTATAGCGCTTCTGCTGCTCATACTCGTGATAAACGCGATCATATCCGGATCGGAGGTTGCTTTTTTTACCATCGGGAAGAGACAATCCGATGAACTCCACACCGGGAACGAAGTAGCAAAGGATCGAGTAAACCGGCTGCTGGAGAAACCGGAAAAACTACATGCGTCCATCGGTATTGCATATGGCCTGCTTAACGTCACCCTTGCCGTACTGATTATCTACCTCCTGAACAGAATCCCCTACTTCATGGGGAACCGCGCTGGAAAGTGGCTCCTGGAGATTGGGATCGCGATAGGGATAATCCTCCTTTTCGTTGACATCCTACCCAAAATGTACGCCTCGCACGCCCCTTATCGTTTCGCGATAAGGTACTCTCGGTTTATCGGAGCTCTGCACAAGTTAATGTCTCCCCTCTCCACCTTCCTGGTTAGGGGTTCAGCATCCATTACCCTGTCGACTCTCCAGCAAAGACACGACATCTCGGTTGACGACCTCTCAAAAGCACTGGAAATCACCTCAAACGAGATTACCAGGGAGCAGGAGAAGGAGATGTTGGAGGGAATTATCCGCTTCAAGGACAAAACAGTGGACGACATACTAGTATCGAGAAGCGATATGGTAGTAATCGACGTGCGCACCCCTTTTAACGTGGTGATCGACTTCATCGTGGACGCCGGCTATTCGCGCATTCCCATCTTCGATGATACCCCCGACAACATCCAGGGGATCCTCTACGTGAAAGACCTGTTGCCGCACCTAGGGCAACAACCCTCGTTCAATTGGCAATCGCTCATTCGACCAGCCTACTTCGTGCCTGGTACAAAACGGATTGACGACCTGCTGGAGGAGTTCCGTGCCAACAAGAACCACATGGCTATCGTGGTAGACGAGTACGGGGGCACCTCGGGACTGGTCACTATGGAGGATATCCTGGAAGAGATAGTGGGCGATATCAGTGACGAGTACGATGAGGAGCAACCACTCTACTCGATAGCGGCCGACGGCTCCTACATATTCGAGGGTAAGACGCCGCTGGAGGACTTCGTGAAAATCACCGGTGTAGAAGAGAGAGATTTTGAAGAGATGGCGGAAGAGGTAGACACCTTGGCTGGTCTTCTGCTGGAACTGAAAGGCGACTTCCCAAAGCGGAAAGAGAGTTTTACCTACAAGAAATACACGTTTATAGCCGAGGAGATGAGTAAAAAACGGATCGTGAAAGTGAGGTATGTGGTTCCGAAACGTACCATTAAAACAGATGCTGATTAGACGGGAACATATCAATTCAGACGGGCTACTGGGAATCTGGAAGATGGAAGAGACACACGAGGAGTTACTGAACTACTTCCCGGAATCGCTAAGAACAGAAGCCATCGACTACATTAAGAGCGTGCGCTCTAGCCGACGCTCCATGGAGTGGCTTGCCACCCGTGCGATGCTGTTCGTTCTGGCAGGTGATGATAAGTCGATACTAAACTACCCTGATGGACGCCCCTATCTGTCGGACCGTAGCCACCTCATTAGCATAAGCCATACGAGGGATTACGCCGCACTACTGTTACATAACTCCCTGCCGATAGGGATCGATATTGAGGAACGGTCGGAACGGGTAAAGAGAGTCGCGAGCAAGTTCATCTCCGAGAAAGAGTACATTGACCCCACCAACAAGGTGCTGCACCAACTCTTACACTGGTCGGCCAAGGAGACCCTCTTCAAGCGGCTCAACCTGAGGGAGGTTGACTTTAAAGAGCATCTCTTCCTGCACCCGTTCACTCCACGCGATAAGGGAACCATCACCGCCATGGAAAGCAAAACCGGTGGAACTCGCCGTTTCACGGTACACTACGAGGTACACGACAACTACGTCCTCACATGGACCGTAGGTTTCGAAAAGGTCGCCAACGATGGATGAACACAAAACTTCACCGAACGGAAAAGTGAAAGATCAAAAGCTAAAAACATACTATGCGCTCCTAAGAGATTTCATACCAAAAAACGCCCCATTATTGGGGCGTTTTTATCTTCTTAATTTCGTGTGAGCAGCGAATGTTACACGCTCAACGAGACCCGTTTGAACGTTACGACCAAAAGCTCTTTATCCTGCTCTTTCAAGAACTCCTCTATGCTCTTCTTGGGCTCTTTCACGTACTCCTGCAGAAGTAGCGTATACTCCTTGTAGAACTTCTGCAACGCTCCTTCAGCAATCCGATCCAGCAAGTTCTCTGGTCGGCCTGCTTCGCGCGCTTTCTCACGAGCAATGTTCAACTCTTTCTCCTTCACGTCGGCCGGTATCCCCTCGGGAGTCACCGCGATGGGGTTCATCGCGGCCACCTGCATGGCCACATCCTTAGCCACCTGCTCGTCGGCCACCTTATTAAAGCCAACGATAGAGGCCAGCTTGTTGCCCATGTGAACGTAGGAGGTAACAAAAGGAGCGGTAATCTGCTCGTAATAGCCCAACTCCATTTTTTCACCCGTTGACGCCATCTTATCGGTGATCAGTTCCGACACGGTACCACCGGGAAGTTCAATCGCCAACAGCTCCTCCCGCGTTGTGGGCTTATGTTTAATAGCCGCATCGAGAATCTGTCGCGTGAGCGCAATGTAATCCTCGTTCTTAGCCACGAAATCTGTTTCACACTGCAAAGCTACCACGGCGGCGAAACCGCCCTCGGTCTTCGCCAGCACGCACCCTTCCGATGCATCACGATCTTCGCGCTTGGCTGCCACGGCTTGTCCTTTCTTGCGAATGATCTCCACCGCCTTATCGAAGTCGCCATTCGCCTCAGTCAAAGCGTTCTTGCAATCCATCATCCCTGCACCCGTCATTTTACGCAAGTGCTGGATATCTGCTATTGTTACTGCCATACTATCTCTGTTTTTTCCTTAATATTACCGTATTATTATTCGTCCACGTCCTCATCTTTCGTGAATTTACTCACTACCGCCGCTTTCATGGCCTCGGAATCCTCCTTCTTAACACGCTCCTTGCGGGCTGCCCGGGTTTTACGCTCACGGCGTTGGGGTGCACCCTCCTCATCGTGCTGTTGTTCAGCAGCAGCAGCGTCAGCTCTCTCCACCTTGCGCTCTTCCAATCCTTCCTTGATAGCCTCGGTGATATACTCAACGATTATCTCGACCGATTTCGCGGCGTCATCGTTAGCCGGGATAACGAAATCGATGTTCGATGGATCGGAGTTGGTATCTACTATCGCGAACACCGGTATACCGAGGCGCTCAGCCTCCCTAACAGCAATCTGCTCCTTCATCACGTCCACGATGAATAGAGCCGCTGGGAGACGAGTTAGGTCTTCAATAGAGCCCAACATCCTCTCCAGTTTTGCCCGTTGACGGGTTACCTGTAGCTTCTCGCGCTTCGACAGGGTGTCGAACGTGCCGTCCTTCATCATCTTATCGATGTTACCCATCTTTTTCACCGCCTTGCGGATAGTGGGGAAGTTGGTTAGCATACCGCCTGGCCAGCGCTCTACCACGTAGGGCATATTTACACTCTGCGCGCACGCCTCAACCACGGGCTTTGCCTGTTTCTTGGTGGCCACGAAAAGGATTTTCTTGCCCGATTTGGCGATCTTTTTTAACGCGGTAGCAGCCTCTTCAGCCATCACGATCGTCTTATGCAGGTCAATGATATGAATCCCGTTCCGTTCCATAAAGATATAGGGAGCCATCGCGGGGTTCCACTTCCTTTTCAGGTGGCCGAAATGCGCTCCGGCTTCTAAAAGTTGATCAAATTCTAATTTTGCCATGTCTGTTTGATAAATTGTTCGTTTACTTTCTTTTTCTAAACCGAATCGCGAGGTAGGCTTGTTATACAGCATCCTGGCGATTTAGATACTAAACGGCTGGTCGGTTGCAACGACCTTTTTTTATACTCACCGAGCAGCCACAGTACAGGAACTGGGCGGGTTCGGGAAATTAACGTTTCGAGAATTGGAATTTCTTCCTGGCTCCCGGTTGTCCCGGCTTCTTCCGTTCTACCACGCGGGGATCGCGGGTGATGAAGCCTTCCGCCCTCAAGGCGGGCTTATCATCGGGGTTGATTTTAACTAAGGCGCGGGCGATACCCAGGCGGGCTGCCTCTGCTTGTCCTTTATAGCCGCCCCCTTGCATGTTGATCCGGATATCGTACTTCTCCAATACCTCCAGCTTGTTCAACGGCTGCTTGACGATGAACTGAAGGATGGACGATGGGAAGTAATCCTCTAATCCGCGTTTGTTAATCACGATCTTACCGGTTCCTTCCGTTACGAAAACACGGGCAACGGCTGCCTTGCGCCTTCCTATTGCGTTTACTACTTCCATATTACTTTAATGTGTTGATGTCAATTTTCTTGGGTTTCTGTGCCTGGTGCGGGTGCGTTTCGCTCGCGTAGACATACAGGTTGTTTAATATCGCGGCACCCAGCCTGTTCTTTGGCAACATGCCCTTGACCACCTTTCGGAAAAGACGGTCGGGTCCCTTGGCCATCAAGTCGGCCGGGGTCGATGTTTTTTGCCCCCCGGGGTAACCCGAGTAGCGCAGGTAAATACGATCGGTCCACTTTTTACCGGTCAGCACCACCTTGTCGGCATTCACGATAATCACGTTATCCCCGCAGTCCACGTGAGGAGTAAAGCTCGGCTTATATTTCCCCCTCAGCAACTTGGCTACCTTGGAACAGAGACGCCCCAACGACTGCCCCGTGGCATCAATCTCAACCCACTCCTTCTTTGCCGTCTCTTTATTAACGTAAAGGGTTTTATAACTCAACGTGTCCATTCTAATTCTAACCTGTTTTTAATAAGTTAATGATGCGAAGTCGATTTTCCTTGCTCCTTTTTTGTCTTGCTAAGGGACGAAATAGGCAAATAAAAAGCTTAAAATCAAACTCTTAATGAATAAAAACTAATAATCGGACTGCAAAGTTACAATAATTCAGATTATTAACAAAGGAATTGCCGTGATTTTCTTTTCAAGGAAAACGACCGACATTTTTTTCACCCAAGAAGCTTTTCAAGAAGAAAATATGGACAGACCGTTTGTAAATTAAGGAAAATAGTGTATCTTTGCATCCGCAAATTAGGGCTCCGTAGCTTAACTGAATAGAGCATCTGACTACGGATCAGAAGGTTACAGGTTTGAATCCTGTCGGAGTCACTTTAATGTACAGGCGCTTGCGAAATCCTTTCGCGGGCGCTTTTTTCTTCTGCTCCTGAAAATCACCCCTCCTAGTGATCACACCCTTAACCCTTCACTACCTCGCAGCTAAGCATTTTACTCCTCGACCAGCGAAATCAAATCGTCTTCCAGCGCTAACTCCCCAGTATCAACCAAAAAACGGACAACATCAATAATTTTTTCATCCTCCTTGTTGCCAGTCACCGCCTTCGAAATGGGCTCCTCCCCGCTCATCTTTACATCTGGCTCAACAACCTCACTACCAGCTACATTACCAACTTTTTCGCTAACCGCATCCTCCACCTTATTGACGTTCTCAACAAATTTCTCCCCGCCACCCAGTATGCAGACGATAAGCTCATGAACGCGAAGGGAGCCCTTCTTGCGCAACACCTCTTTCACGGCCTGCTTAATTTGGCCAAACTCGAAGTTCGAAAGACCCGTCTCGTTTTTGGCGAGGCAGACATCGCAGCTGCCGCAATCGCTTGCACCCTCCTCGTCGAAGTAGATCAGCAGCACCCGCGAGCGGCAAACATCGTTCCGCTCCGCGTAATCAATCATCGCGTGGATACGTTTCTCAAACCGCCGCTTCCGCTCCTCGTACACGGCCCGTGGGATGGAGACGAAACGGGTATCCTCCCGGGAGGTGGTAAAGACGATGTAGGGGGTTTTCTTTCGAGGGATGTAACGTATGTAGCGTGCCCGCGACAGGGAAATCAACATCTCGCAGACCTCTTGCCGCTCTTTCCCTATCCGGGATGCCAGTAGAGACTCGTCAATGTAGACGTCGTCCGTGAACAGACCAGTGTAAGTTCGAAGAAGCGCGTGCAGCAACTCCTCCGTCTCGCTGTTCATATGAAGGGAGTAAAGCTCGTCCCGGTAAACCAGCATCCTCACGCGCGAGCGGGTATCGATCTCCTCGGTGTACTCGATGTAGCCGGCCAACTCCAGTATCTTGAGTGCGTGGTGCGTCTGTAGCATCGGCAATCGGTAAGGCATGCAAAAATCGTAGAGGTTAAAATCATACACGTCGTTATAGCCTGCCCCTACCGCTACTTGGTAGTAGTTGCCCAGCGCCTCGTACACCCGGATAATAAAGTCGCGCTTTGGGAAGGAGTCGGTGATACACTTTTTTAACTTGCCACTATCCGCCTTGGTGTAAAGGAGGGCAGCGTAGGAGCGTTCACCATCCCTGCCCGCACGACCAGCCTCCTGGAAGTACTCCTCCAGCGAATTGGGGAGATCCAGGTGAATGACAACACGGACGTCCGGTTTATCGATCCCCATCCCGAACGCATTGGTCGCCACCATCACCCGCCGCTCGTTAAAGCGCCACGCGTTCTGCTTGAACACCTTCTCCTCCCGCGAAAGCCCCGCGTGAAAAAAGTCGGCCGATATACCCGCTCTGTTTAACCCGCGAGCCACCTCCCTGGTCTCGCGGCGGCTGCGCACGTAGACGATGACCGAACCGGGAACCGACTGAAGGATATGGATCAGCTCGGCCATCTTGTTTTCTACCCTCCGTACCACGTACGAGAGGTTGTCACGGGCAAAGCTCATCCGAAACACGTTTCGCTCCTTGAAGAGCAGTTTCTCCTGGATATCCTCCACCACGCCGGCCGTCGCGGTGGCCGTGAGGGCCAACAGCGGCACCCCCTCCAGCAATTGGCGGATCTCGGCGATTTTCAAGTAGGAGGGACGAAAATCGTACCCCCACTGCGAGATACAGTGCGATTCATCTACCACCAGGAGGCAGACGTTCATCGCTTGAAGCTTAATACGGAAAATATCAGAAGAGAGTCTCTCCGGGGAGACGTAGAGGAACTTGTAGTCGCCAAAGATGCAGTTCTCAAGGGTGGCTACGATCTCGTCGCGCGACATCCCGGAATAGACGGCGGCCGCCTTGATGCCCCGCTCCCGCAGGTTGTCCACCTGGTCCTTCATCAATGCGATCAGGGGGGTCACCACGAGGCATATCCCCTCCATGCCCATCACCGGCACCTGAAACGTGAGCGACTTCCCGCCACCGGTAGGCATCAGCCCAAGGGTATCCCTCCCCTCCCATACCGACTGCATGATCTCCTCCTGCAGGGGCCGAAAAGAGTCGTAGCCCCAGTACTCCTGCAGTATCGTATGGAACAGTCCCGATGGCATAGGCGAGCGCTTATCAGGGCTATACGCGGATATCCTTTACCATCAACTGGGTGAATGTCCGGTTCCCGCGCTTGTTTTGCTCGATCGAATAACAGATATCCACGGGAAGCCCCTCTTTGAGGCGGGCAAAATGATCTTTCTGAGAAAAGGCGATACCCTGCACGGGGGTGGTCACGGTTCCGTCAAGCAACTCCAGCTTGATATGGCGGTTACCCCTCCCCACCAGTTTGCTGCCGCCCGCATCGTACACCCCACGGGTAAGAAACACCGGGTTCTCATTTTCTGGCCCATACGGGCTAAAGAGCGAAAGCCCCTCGACCAACTCTTGAGTGATATCAGAAAAGGAGAGGTGAGCGTCTACCGTGATCTGGGGAGACATCATGCGGCTCTCCACCTTATCGAAGGAGAGGGAGTTGAACCGCTCGCGAAACTCCTGCAGGTTCTCCTCCCGGAGGGTCAGCCCCGCGGCGTAGGTGTGCCCACCAAAGTTTTCCAGGATATCGCGGCACGATTCGATGGCCTTGTAGACGTCAAACCCGGGAACGGAACGGGCCGAGCCAGAGATAAAGCCGTTAGACTTCGTCAACACCACGGCAGGCCGGTAATACCTCTCCGTAAGCCTTGAAGCAACGATACCCACGATACCCTTGTGCCACGTTTCGTTGTAAAGTACCACGCTCTTCTGGTTTTCAATATCGAGGTGGTTTTCGATGTACTCGATCGCCTCTTCGGTAATTTTCTTGTCGAGTTCGCGGCGATCCTCGTTGTACTTATCGATATTCTTACTCTTCTCTCGAGCAGTGACCATGTCGTTGGCCAACATCAGATCCACCGCCTCTTTCCCGTTCATCATCCTGCCCGAGGCGTTAATCCGGGGACCTATCTTAAAGACAATGTCGCTCACGGTAATCTTCTTCCGTTGTAAACCACAAATCTCGATAATCCCCCTCAACCCGAAGCTGGGATTGGAGTTGAGCTGCTTCAAACCATAATGGATCATCACCCGGTTCTCGCCCATAAGGGGAACGATGTCGGAAGCGATGCTGACCGCCACCAAATCGAGCAGCGGCTCGATATCAGAAAAGGGAAACCCGTTGCGCTCCGAAAAAGCTTGCACCAATTTGAAGCCAACGCCACACCCCGATAGCTCATCGTACGGGTAGATCGAGTCCACACGCTTCGCATCGACCACCGCCACCGCGTCGGGTAGCTTATCGTCAGGCATGTGGTGATCACAAATGATAAAATCAATGCCTTTTTCTTTGGCGTAGGCCACCTTGCTCACGGCCTTTATGCCACAATCGAGAGAAATAATGAGCGTGACGCCCGTCTCCACGGCATAATCGATTCCTTGAAACGAAATGCCATACCCTTCATCGTACCGGTCTGGAATATAATAATCGATGTTGTTCGTTATCCTTCGAAAGAACTTGTAGACTAAAGCGACCGCAGTCGTGCCATCCACATCGTAATCTCCGTACACGAGTATCCGCTCCTTATCGCCAAGGGCCTTCTCGATTCGACGAATCGCCTTGTCCATATCGGGTAAGAGGAAAGGGTCGTGCAGGTCTTCCAGGCTTGGGTATAGGAACTTCCTTGCCTCTTCTTCCGTCTCTATCCCTTTGTTCAAGAGCAGTTCTACTAATACGGGATCTAAATTTAATTCTTTCGCTAATGCATCTTTTTTATCTTTTTGGTCGGGTGATAGGGTTGAATAATTCCATCTGTACGTCATTTATATCGTTTTTTTTCTTTCTCTCGAAGCCCCCGAAATTGATATCGGGAAGGGTAAACCCCTTTCTGCGAGAGGGGAAACCCTTATCAGGGAAGCGGTGAACAAAAAGCCCGCTGGGGGATGCGCGGCGCTCCACGCGACACCATATACCGCTTCCAATTTGTAAAGATACTACTATTTTTTTGTTTTCAACCATTTATCGTGTAAATAGATTTTAAATTTGCATTTTTCCGGAAGTCGCGACAAACGCGTACCTTTGTCTATTCAATTATCAAGCATGAACGTAGCGGCATTGGTTTCAGGAGGAGTCGACAGCTCCGTCGTGGTACACCAGCTCAAGGAGATGGGCCACGACCCCGTCATCTTTTACATCCAGATAGGGATGGAGGATGAGGAGGGCTACATCGACTGCCCATCGGAAGAGGATATCGAGATGGTCTCCTTCATCGCCAAAAGATACGGTTGCCAATTTGAGGTGGTATCGCTGCACGAGGAGTACTGGGATACGGTGGTGCAGTACACCATCGATTCGGTAAAGCGGGGCTTGACCCCAAACCCTGATATGATGTGCAACAAGCTGATCAAGTTCGGGGTGTTCGAGGAGAGGTGGGGCCACCAGTTCGATAAGATCGCTACCGGTCACTACGCCACTACTGCCGAGCGGGATGGCCGCGCATGGCTCTCCACCGCGAAAGACAAGGTGAAGGACCAGACCTACTTCCTGGGGCAGCTGAACCGTGTACAGGTAGCCAAGCTGATGTTCCCCATCGGGCATCTGCTTAAATCGGAAGTGCGGGCCATCGCGGCGCGGGAAAAGCTCCCCTCGGCCCAACGGAAAGACAGCCAGGGTATCTGCTTCCTCGGGAAGGTGAACTACAACGACTTCATCGAACGCTACTTAGGGAAAAAAGAGGGGCTGATCGTGGAGCTGGAGACCGGCAACATCCTGGGGAAGCACCAGGGGTTCTGGTTTCACACCATTGGCCAGCGGAAAGGGCTGGGCTTGAGCGGGGGGCCCTGGTTCGTGATCAAGAAAGACGTGAACCGCAACATCGTCTACGTCTCCAAGGGGTACGACACGAAGCAGCAATACGGGGAAATAGTTGACCTGCAGGGGTTCCACTTCATCACGATGGATCCCTGGGGGGAGTTTGATGGCGAGAAGGAGGTCACCTTCAAGATAAGGCACACACCGGAGTTCACCAAGGGGAGGCTCTCCCGCGTGGGCGACCTCTACCGGCTACACTCCAGTGAGCCGCAGCAGGGCATCGCGTCGGGGCAGTTCGGAGTGGTGTACGATAACGATGCCCGCTTATGTATCGGCAGTGGAGTGATTGTATGAGCTGTTGCTTGCAGGCTCGACTGACGTAAACTATTTGCAACAAGTGAGAGCAAAAAAACAATATAGCATATTGAATACATTTCGCGAATGAGACGATTTTTAATCCGGATGTCACTTTCTGCCCTTTTCGGGCTCCTCTCCCTCACCAACGGCTTCGCGCAGTTCGAGGGCACCTTCGGGGTTGGCGTACAGGCTGGTTACGGTAGCGACATCAAGAGCGTTGGCGGGGGTGTACACCTGCACTACTACTATACCAACGAGCTGCGGTTCGCCCCCTCGTTCACCCGCTTTATCGAGCGGAAAGGTACCGACATGTGGATGGTAGAGACCGATGCGCACTATATCCTGCCGGTATCGGTTGCGCTATCGCTCTACCCGATCGCCGGTCTCAACTACTCCCAGTGGTCGTACGATGAAACGACGGTAGACCAGGAGATCGTTCCTGCACGAAGGGAGCGGCGACTGGGGGCCAACCTCGGCTTAGGGTGGCAACACGATATAACTTACCGGGTAAGGGCGAACTACGAGCTAAAATACCAATTTATCCGTGACCACTCGCAACTGCTTTTTACGGCAGGATTCGGTTTTTGGTTTTAAGTTCAAGAGAGTGACGTGATCAAGTACCCCACGTGCAAACAAAAAAATGGTGCACGTACAAAAAACAAGGTGTGCAATGGAAAAGGATAAAAGCGGGTTGCACGGTGAAATATGAGATAGGGAAAGACGCATGAAAGATTTTATACAATACGACATAAAGAGTGATAACGCCGTCCTGGTGGGACTCGTTACGCAGGAACAGAGCGAAGAGACGGTGAACGAGTACCTCGACGAGCTGGCATTCCTGGCCGAGACGGCCGGGCTAATCCCGTGTGAACGGTTCATCCAGCGACTCGATACGCCCAACACCGCCACGTTCGTAGGCAAAGGGAAGCTGGAAGAGATCGAGCAGCACGTGGTGGATGAGGAGAACGAAGTGGGGGTGGTAATCTTCGATGACGAGCTATCGGCCCGCCAACTGCGCAATATCGAAAGGGAGCTCAAGGTACGCATCATGGACCGGACCAGCCTGATCCTCGATATCTTCGCGATGCGGGCGAAGACCTCCCACGCGAAGGCGCAGGTGGAGCTGGCCCAATACCAGTACCTACTCCCTAGGCTCACCCGCATGTGGACGCACCTCGAGAGGCAGCGGGGCGGAGGGGGCACCATCATGCGCGGCCCGGGTGAAACACAGCTGGAGACCGACCGCCGGCTGATCCTCGACAAGATAGCGCGACTCAAGAAGGAGTTGGAGAAGATCGATAAACAGAAAAGCGTCCAGCGAAAGAACCGAGGGAAGCTGGTGCGGGTAGCCCTGGTAGGCTATACCAACGTGGGGAAATCGACCCTGATGACGCTGCTCACCAAGAGCGAGGTGTTCGCGGAAGACAAGCTCTTCGCCACGCTTGACACCACGGTTAGGAAAATGACCATCGAGAACCTGCCGTTTCTGCTGACCGACACGGTGGGCTTTATCCGGAAGCTGCCGACCCACCTGGTAGAGTCGTTCAAGTCGACCCTCGACGAGGTACGGGAGGCCGATATCCTGCTACACGTGGTGGATATCTCGCACCCCGCTTTCGAAGAGCAAATCCAGGTAGTGGAGGAAACACTCCACGAGATCGACGAGACAGAAAAACCGACCATCCTCGTTTTCAACAAGATAGACGCCTTCACGCACGTTGAAAAAGAGGAGGACGACCTATCGCCGAAACGAAGGGAGAACTACTCCATTGAAGAGCTTAAGCAATCGTGGCCTGCCAAAATGAGGGAGGAGAGCGTCTTCATATCAGCCCTCGAAAGGGAGAATATCGATGCCCTCAAAGAGATGCTCTACGAGAAGGTAAAGGAGATCCATGTCACCCGCTTCCCTTACAACGACTTCCTATACCAAACGTACGACGAGAACGAATAGAGGCAATGGACCCAGACAGCTTTCAGTACACGCCGCACAACACATGACATTCAGTTTCCGGTACAACGGTATTCAACGAACCGAAAACCGTGAACCGGGAAAACGTAAGTCAAATAACAGTTACCATAGGCGCTACCTTAGAAAAAGACCCCACTCGTGTAACCCAACCATTTGAGCACTGTCTCGCCCCATACCATGATCATCACCCAGCCTATCAACATCATAGTAATACCGAACTTAAAGGTGTCACTCCAACTATAGTGGTCGGTAGCGTACAACAGGGCCGCGGGCTTGCTATTAAACGGCAACACGTACACGTGCTCGATCAACAGGGCCACGGGGAAAGCGAGACTCAGTATCGGTAGGTTGAAACGCTGGGCCACCCCTATCGCTATCGGCACGAAGATAAGCGTCCGCATCGTCTTGCTCTGGAAGATCAGTGCCGAGAAGAGCATGGTGCCGGTAAGAATAAAGAAGAGCACCCAGTAGGGGGTATCCACGGTGATCCCTAAACGGGTGAAAAGGGCATCGATCATCGTACCCGGCAGGTTGGTAGCATCCAACCCGGCACCCAACGTGTACGCGCCCGCCGAGAAGAGCAGCAAGTGCCAGGGAATATCCACGTCATTCCACTTCACGATACCCACCTTGGGGAGCAGGGCCACCACGGCCCCCAGGAATGCGACAGCGGTCTGACTAATACCATGCTGCTTATCGGTAGCCCACAGCGCAAGGACCGCCACGAAAATGGCAATCGCCTTGAACTCCTCCGGCTTCATCTTACCCAGCTTGGCCAACTCCTCCTTTAAGCGGTCGATACCCCCCTCAATCTGGGGACGATCCTCGCCCTTTTTAAGTGGGAAGATCAGCTTAGTACCGACGAACCATCCGATTACCATCAATATGATAGCCAACGGGAAGGCAGCCACGAACCAGTCCTGGTAGCTGAAAACACCCCACCCCATAGCCCCGGCAATCAAAGCTCCAGCCAGTAGATTGGCCCCCGACCCGGTGATGAAACCCGATGCGCCAATATTGATTTGGAACAGGTTTTGAAGGACCAGGTTACGCCCGAAGTTGTTGCGATTATCGCCACCCGTTGCCCCGTAGATGGCCGCGATAACCATGAAAATGGGAAGCAGGATGGTGGCCTTGGCCGTGGTAGCCGAGATAAACGCCGATAGGACGATATTAATGACCATGAAACTGAAGATGATCATAGTCGCGTTTTTCCCGAACCTGATCACGAACCACAAGGCAAACCGTTTGGCCACCTGCGTTTTTACCAGCATGCTCGCCAACACGAAGGAGAGGATATTAAGCCACATCACCGGGTGCCCCAATTGCGCGTAGGCTGTCCGCTCAGTAGTTACGCCGGTAAGCACCACAGCGAGAATCAACACCAAAGAGGTGAGGTAGTTGGGGATGGGCTCGGTAATCCACAGAATTATGGAAGCAGCGAAGATGGCCAACATCGCGTAATTAATCCTGGAGAAGCCCTCGGCACCTAGCTCGGTGAACCGTGAAGCCGACTCTTTCCCCAACAGTGACACATCAAAGGTGTCGAGGAAAGGGATCTGGGCGAACCAATAGATATAAACGAAAGCGAAAATGGCGAGGGGAATACCAATGATAGACATCCATCGCTCGAAACCTGACTTTTTTAACGTCGGCAACCGCTCGATGCGGTAATTGTTCATATCGAGCGGATCGAAATGCTTCTCTCTCTTCATCTCGTTCATTTGGTCTGTTCCCATTGGCTGTAGGGATGTTTCATCAACATCGAATTGTAGTAGCTGGGGTCACCGGTCACCTCGCGTCCCAACCATTCAGGTCTGTCAAACGATGTGTCCTCACTCGGCAGTTCTATTTCGGCGAGTATCAAGCCCTCGTTGTCACCATAAAACTCGTCCACTTCAAAGGTGAAGGGACCCGATTCAACCTCGTAACGGGTTTTATCGATCACACCCGGTTCACAGATAGCCAACAGTTCCTCCGCCTCAACCAAGGGGATCTCTTTCTCCCACTCGTAGCGGGATGCTCCGCTCGCGCTCCCCATCCCCTTTATGGTGAGGAACCCTTTATCGTCTTTCACCCGCACCCTTACGGTACGCTCCGGTACCGATGACAAGTAACCCTGTACGATACGCGTTTGCCTAGCCGCCTCCTGCTTGAAAGCCCCGGAATTGACCAGAAATTTTCTCTCAATCTCTAATGCCATAGCCTATTAATTTGCCAGCGGTTTGTTGATCATTCCTATCACCCGCTTGATCACTTGCAGGTAGTTTATGTTCTCAACCCCTTCGAGTCCCACCTCCCTGATGGTCTTTAGCACATCCTCAACCTCGGTCGACTCTGAGTTGATGGTTTTCACCATAGCCCCGTTAATGTAGACCTCACCCGTTTCGCAGATGGTATCGTTAACCATGTAGCCGTACCGCACCTTTTCCACCACCACCGCCTGCAGGTCGGGATGCTGCTCCACCATCTCCAGGAACTCCTCCAAGGTGTAACGCTCCTGGGTTAACTTGGGTAGGTTATCCACCATGAAAGCAGGGAACACCTTTTCGCTGAGCACACTGGCCGCCATGGGGAAGTCGCCCTTCATCAGTGGGTTCCATTGCTCAAGGCCATCCACCGTCTGCACGTACGTCTTGATATCCATTTTGCCATCGCGTATCTTGGTGTTATTCACATCGTTAGTACGGCTCACGATGTAGATCTCGCTACTGTGCCGCTCCCATACCGCTTCCGGTACAGGGACGGAAAGACGAGCCATCCTCGCTGCCGCATCACGAAAGCAACGCCCAAACGAGCGAAACTCGAACCTGGGTTTCGATATTTGGCCGATCTCCAATTTCTCATTACTCATATCGCCTGCATTTTTTTGGTTTATAATCTTGTCGCATTTTGATGGTGGTATACGGTAGCACGTTACGTACAGTAGCGTCACGCTAAAGCAGCATCACATTTAATGTCAATAGTTTTGGTTCCGCTTACCGCCAAAGTATCACGAAAACCAAGCGGGAGACTGGGCGTTACATCCCGATAGGGGCTTACAAAGCCCGGTCTCCCCTCGATAAAAAACTCAACCTCGCGATTACTCCTGAGGAATGGGGTCGCCCGTATCCGGATTCTTGCTCCCGTTAGTCGGATCGGCTAACTTCCAGTCGCCCGTCCCGTTGGGTATCCTCTGGAACGATTTGGGCGCCGTATCACTGATATTCTTGCCTAGATTCGCCTCATCACCGCGCAAGAAGACACCTAAGCTGACACCGGCAGCCGATTTCAACTCGAACCTCAAGCACTTCTTCGCGGATATACCTGCATTACCCGACAAGAGAGGGTTGTCCGGGTTGTTTTGTATGATCACGATATAGCCATCGGCGGGTATCGAGCCGTTTTCTGCAACGCCCTGCCACCAGGGGTTACTATCGTCGTTATTATCCTTAATCAACTTTACCCCTTCGAGCGGAATGGGTACCGTTCCCTTGTTGTAGAGCTCAATCGACTTACTGTTGCCGTCAATCTCGTTCAACACCAGGTTCGCGAAGTCCACCGGGGCAGCCCCCACCGTGTAGGACTGCTCGCTGGATGTAGCGGGAATACCCACCTCGTTATTGGCTACCACGACGAACGTAACGACCGCTTTATCAGCCTGTTTCGGGATAACGGCGGAGTAAGTATCGCCACTCCCCTTTGTCATATTCAGCTCGGTTTGTGAGCCACCATTCACCTTATATTGAAGTTTCACGGAGGTAACACCCTGCAAGTCGGTTACGGTCACCACCACGGTCACATCGTCGGCAGTCGTTACGGCTGAAGGCGTAAACTCAATTTTTGATATGTTTGCCGGGCCACGGTACATTTCGTCTTCAACGCACGATACGCCCAGCAGCACAAGCGCGAGAGCGATTGCTGTTATTATCTTAGTTTTCATAAATTATTCTTTTTGATAGGTTTAAACAAGTCTAAAATACCACTTCACAACGCAGGGCCACCATGCTATGGTCTGCTCCGCCCTTCCCTTTTGCTTCCACCGCCTGCGTGTAATCTTTTGTCGGATTACCGGCAGCGTCGTGTCCGATAAAGTGCTTACCTTTACCGTTGGCATAACGATCGTTATTGTTATACTGATAGTTGAGCATGAACTTGACGTTGTTGTTCACCCAGTAGTTCAGCCCCACGGCAAATGCCTCTCCGGCGCCACCGTACACGCCCCCGTCAAAGTCATTCAGGTTAAGACATTCATACCGGGCGGTCAATTCCACGTCACCCCACTTCTTGCCTCGCTCGGCCCGGTTGTACTTGGCTCCCCAGTAATCGTACCGTTGCGTACCTCCGAACAGCAGGTAACCCGCTTGCGCGTACCAGCCTCCAAAGTGCTTGTTGTTCAGGTTACCCGGGGCATCATCTTTCATGTAGAGGGTAGTCCCTATATAGGCTGTCTCCACACGCAGCCCCTTATAGTGACCCGCCAATTCGGCGGTGTAAAGGAGAGAGTGGTCCACCCCTTTCACCACGTCGGTATCGAGATACTTCTTTCGGTTAATGGAGGTGGAATTCCGGGTACTGAACCGCATGCCCCCAAAGTCACTTGGTGCATCGTGCGACTTTGGGGTCCGGTAGGAGATAGCTCCCCCTATATGCAACCCGCGGTCAATGCGCTTGTTAAAGGGACGCAAGACCATCTTACCGGTAAGCGAATAACCCGGTCCACGACCGTAATCCTTGTTGTTGTCCTGCACGTTCTCAATCTCTTCGATTCCCGCCACCTCCTGAAAAAAGAGACCTCCGGATGCCCAGAAGACTGGAACACAGTACTTAATATTAGCGCCTAGGTGCCGGGAGGGTGCCAGGTAGGTCACCATCGGCCTCTCCATGAACTGGAGGAAACGGGAGGAAGTGTTCCTCTGCATCGAGAAGTTCTCCTTGAAATTACCCACCTGTATCTCCACGTTCTTGATCCCGTCGTAACGAAGCACCGCATCTTTCAGCTCGGGAAACCCGTTAGCCATGTCAATATCAATCTCACCATACCAGTCGGGAGTCAGTTGCGCCTTTACCGCAAAGCGAGCACGACGGATACTCGCCCCATTCCCAATGGGATCGTAATCCTTATCGATTCCGAAGAAACTGGCAAAATCAGCTTGTATGCGGACATCGTACCACAACTTGTAGTTGCCATCCTCCGTCTCGAAAACGAGCCTCCCATCTTGCATTTCAGCCTTCAGGTCGGTCCACTTCACCTCCATACCATACTGGTCGTACTTTACCTCCTTCTCCTGTGCTAACACGGAACCCGTGGCAAAAAGCACCAGAAACAGAAACATTTTCATTCTTCTCATTCGTACAACTATTTAAAAATTAAACATGTTACATCGATTTAATAAAATCAGTTAGGGTCTCGTCCTTGGATACGCCCAACTTGGCACGTAACCTGTAACGGGCAATCTCAACGCTCTTGGTGGATATATTGAGCAGGGGGGCCATCTCTTTCGACGATAAGCCAATTCGCAACAAGACCAAGATCTCCTTCTCCCGGCTTGTCAGTTTCGGGAAGGTTTTATCGAGTTTTTCAACGAACTCCATGTAGACCTGTTCCGCTTGGCGATAGATTTCGTCCACCTCACCCTTGAAACTCATCCGCTGTTTAATCTCCGTCAATTGGTTTTTAAGTACCCGGTTCTTCTCTTGAAGGGTAGGGGCCTTGATGGCCTGCTCAATCGACTCCGAGATGCTCTCCAGGTACTTGCGCTGCTCCCCTATACTGAGCGAGTAGGTCACTAGTTGGTTCTTCCTCTCCTCCAACCGGGTAGCCAAGGTGGTATTCTCCAGCTGCACCGTGTTCACCTCTATCTCTTTCAAAGCGTTCTGGTAGTCACTAAACAACTTCTTCTTGGCTTCGCGGTGCCCTTCCGCCCGCGCCTTCTCTAACGCCTTCTTACGTGCAAAAAAGGTGTAAAGGAGTAGCCCGATCAGCAAGACGATGGTCGCAACCAAGAAAAAGGTGTTGACGTTGGTCGTTGGCATGTGGTACTCGACAGATGCGAACGAAGATTCGGCTTGCCCTAGCGATTCCAGGGCTGTCTCTCTCATGGATACTTGCATGCCGAAAACCCTCTCGACAAAAAAGAGACTGATAAAGGTAAAAAGACCAGAGAGCACGGGGGTAGTTATCCAGCCAAGCATGATGCCACCCACCATCTTCAGCTTAAGTTCCTGCACCCCCTTGACCAAACCCACCCCGATTATGGCACCAATTAACACCTGCGTACTGGAGACGGGAACCAGTGGGATAGCTGGCAAGCCGATGCTCATCAGGGCGTTAGAGAGGGAGGTAGAGGAGAAGACAAACAGCACCAGCGCTTGGGCCAAGACCACCACGATGGCCATCTCGGGGGTCATGGCCAACACACCATTACCCACGGTATCGATCACCTTTTTACTGTAGGTGCAAATCCCCAGGGCAATGGCCAGGGAGCCGATGAAGAAGAGCAGTCGGGTAGAAGAGATGTATAACGAACCAATGGTAAAAGAAACGTTAAACGAATTGACGAAGACCCCCATCACGTTCGCGATGTTGTTAGCCCCCAGACTGTACGCGGCAAATGCACCGACCACGATTAACGAGGTCCGGATAATCGACTCCATCTTCAGCATATGGATGCGTGATGAACGGATGTACTTACGCAAGAGGATATACAAGACATAACCGAACAGCATGCCCAGAATAGGGCCAAAAACCCAAGAGCCCAGTATCTTCACCAGCACGCTATAATCAACGGGGGTCGCCGTGTAAAAACACCACCCGATAATGGCTCCCACGATAGCCTGTCCAGTGGAGACCGGTAGGCGGTACTTAGTCATGAAGGTAACGATGATGCCCGCGCACAGGGCCACCGTGAAGGCACCACCCACGGCATCCACGGAGCCAAGCCGCGACAATGTTTCAGTGGTGCCAGACCCTTGAATAACCGCCCCCAGTATCACGAATATACTCGCGATAATAGCGGCCGTTCTGAACTTAACCATCCGGGTACCTACGGCCGTTCCAAAGATGTTGGAGGCGTCGTTCGCACCCAACGACCACCCCAAGAACAACCCACTTATCAGAAACAGATACCCGAACATAGCTAACTTTTTACACGATTCGTTTGATGGCCATGATGGAGAGCAGGTCGGCTACCTTCTCCGCGGTGTCTGAGATATTCTCGATATGCAGCGTGAAATACCTCAGGTGAAATTTTTCGCTGAGCCTTAAACCGGGAATCTCCTTGAAAATCTTTCGACGAATGATATCAGCCAGCATATCGGTCTCCTTCTCGTAGAAGTAGACCCGGTGAATCTTCTCGCTCACGTTGACCGGCTCGTTGAAGTAGGACTTAGCGGCGGGGATGGTGGATTCGGCGGCCGAAACCGATGTCTGGGTAAGACGGATGAAGTCAGAGATCAACTCGGCAGGGATGTGAGGCGTCTCCACCTCGAACTGAAACAGGTTCTTTTTCGCCTGGTCAATCAAGTTGTCCATCTCCTCCAGCAGCTGCATGACATCCCCCCGCACTTGGGGCATCAACGATTGCATGTAGAGGGTGGTTTCTATCTCCCGGCGAAGCTTGTCAGACTCCCTCTCGGTGTTGGCCAACTGCACGATGTCGTTATTGAAGTGCTCCATATTGTTGTAGAGGTAGTTTTTCACCCCCTCCTTGAAGAGGAGCAAGCCCTGATCCACGCAGTTTAGAAACGCGTCAATGAGCTCGATCGATTTTTTAGTACGGCTAAAAAACATATCTTATTAAATAGTTAAATTCATTTTTTGCAATATTACAAAAGATTTTCTTCGAGACGACGCTCCCATCGTGTAAAATAACAGTTTTGGGGAATTCGTGGACAAGCCGATTCCGTATAGCTTGTCTGTTTTTTTACACTCTCTAAATCAGGCGACTAAAAAATTAACGTATAGGCTAATTAACAAGAAGCTCCTTCTCCACATGAAACATGTAGAGTTGATGTAAAGGCGAAAAAGAGGAAATTCAATGGCAGAGCGCCGCGTTTAAGGCGGTCACCGCCTCCTCGTACTGGTCCCGTTGGATAACAAACTGCATGTTCACCTGCATCAGGGACTGCGCGAAGCTCTCCACGTTGATTCCATGCTCATACAGTGCCTTGGTGGCCAGATAGAGGAAACCGGGCATGGCGATATTACTCCCCATCGCGCAGACAAGGGCCATCGGCTTTGCGTTCACCTGGTAAAACACCTCTTTAAGAACGTCAATCAGCGCCCAGCTTTTCGGGTTATCCCACACAACCATGGTGATGGAGTTGGCATTGGTGGATTTCAATATGTAGCTCACTCCATGCTTCACAAAGTAAGCCATGATACGCCCATCAAACCCCACTTCACCTACCATCATGGGATCGTGTACCTCGATAGCGATTACCTTGCGAGAACCAGAAACGATCTCCACCCTAGGTTCAGGGGAGATATAATCACGTGAGATAAGCGTGCCGGGGTGGTTGGGCTCGAAAGTGTTTTTTATGCGGATATTGATGCCAGCCAACTCCAGCGGCTTGGCCGCCTTGGGGTGAATCGCCTCCATACCGATATCGGCCAGTTGATCGGCAATGATGTAATTAGTGTGTCCCACGGGGATACTGTTCTCCACCCCCACGATCTTGGGGTCAGCGCTCGAAAGGTGGTACTCCTTGTGGATGACCGCCTCGTCGGCCTTCACCTCCACCGCGATCTTACTGAAGGTTACCTCGCTGTAACCCCTGTCGAACGCCCTCATGATTCCCTCCGTGCCTTTGGTGTATCCGGTAGCCACGCAGAGCACCTTGCTAAAGTCGATCCCGCTGAACTCCTTATGGATCCGCTCATCGATAGTAAGCGGTTCGTTGTCGTTATAGCCGCAAAGATCAATAAAACGAGCACTGATACCATTATTATTGAGGATATTCACCGAGTTCCAGCCGGAATGAGCCTCGCCAATGGAGGCCAGGATCTCGCGGGCAGCCAGGTGGATATCGGTGCTGTTAACGTAGCCCGACGCCAGCACCTTGCCCAGGCTGTAAAGCACCGTTTTAGACTGATCCACCCGAAAGCGGATAAAGTCACGCGCCTCTTTCAGGTCCAGCCCCCAATCGGCAAACCCGTCATTGATCAACAACAACCGCTGACAAAAGAGGTCGAGTGCGCTGCTATAATCCTCACCGTTAAGGAACTTGTTGTAGATGCCCGGCTCACCGGTAGTCTTATGTTCCAACAACCAGTTGGTAACGTTGTTGTAAGCGGAAACCACGAAGATACGGTTGTACAGCTCGTCGCCCGAGCGGTTCCCTATGATAATATTTTGCAGCACGTCTTGAAACTGCGACATCGAGGTGCCCCCGATTTTCTCCACTGTCAGCATAGCTTAGGATATGATGTACATTTGGTTTATCGAAATATTTATTATCGTGACTGCAAATGTAGGGATTTTTTTTGTAGTATGGGGAAAATAACGTAAATCGCGAGAAATTCAATACCATAACATGGTTGATTACAAAGAAATAATAACAATAGAACCCGGTAAACGCGGGGGAAAACCCACGATAAGAGGCATGCGGATTACCGTAGGTGATGTTCTCATGTGGCTGGCATCAGGAATGACCATTCCTGAGATCCTGTCGGATTTTGACGAATTAACTGAAACCGATATCTATGCAGCATTGAGCTATGCCGCGAACAAGGAAAACAAAACTTGCCAAATAGCAGTATGAAGCTGTTAAGCAAGAGAAACTAATGAATGTTACCGACTTGGAGATTTGGAATTTCGCTAAAAAGAATGATTTTATAATTGTAACTCAAGACTCTGATTTTAACGACTTAAATTCTCTTTACGGCTTTCCCCGAAAAATAATTTGGATTCGTACGGGAAATCTTAAAATTCCGGAAATTGCTGCTGTTTTGAACAATTATCGAGAAGATATTGAAGTTTTCGTGAACGATGAAAATTACGGATGTTTTGAAATCATGTGCCGCCCCCAAAAAGTAGATTAATCGACAAAGCCTTAGATTCAAGTACGAATAAAAAACATTCCCCTTTAACCCGTGATCGGCATCCCGAAATGCTCGAGCAATGCGCAATACACCTTATAAATAGGCAACCCCATCACGTTAAAATAGGAGCCCTCGATGCGCTCCACCGCCGCGTATCCAATCCATTCTTGGATACCGTACGCGCCGGCTTTATCCAGCGGGAGGTATTTTTCCACGTAATAGTCCATCTCTGCATCAGTTAATTTTGCGAAGGTGACAAAAGTGGTGTCGGAAAAACTCACCTCTTTTTTTCGTGTTGCCATGCACACCCCGGTAATAACCCGGTGCGTTTTTCCCGAAAGCATTTGTAACATCCGCTTAGCATCGGCTTTATTGACAGGTTTCCCTAAAATCGTGTTATTCAAAAGCACCACGGTGTCGGCAGTAATAAGCAACTCATTTTCTTTCAACTCCGGTAGGTAAGCCGATGCTTTTCGTTGTGAGATAAATTCGGCTATCTCTTCGTTTGGAATAGAATCGGGATAAGACTCATCCACACCGCGAAGTGTTTTTATCGTGTAATCGACATCAATTCCCGAAAGCAACTCTTTCCTGCGAGGCGAATTAGAGGCAAGGATTATATGGTAGTCGGTCAGTTTCATACGACTGTTTATCTTTATATTTCGGCGAAAGATACGGAAAAAAGCGCATATTTTGTTAGATTTGCCACCAAAGTAAAAAGTATGGAAATTGATATCTGTTTTTCTCCCGTGCTCTACCCTTTTTATCGGAAAGAGAACGACACGGTCATCGTCGTGGATGTATTTCGCGCGTCGGCAACCATGTGCACCATGCTGGCAAATGGAGCGACAGCGGTTATCTCCGTGGCGGACATTGAAGAGGCCAAGCGATATAAATCGCGCGGTTTTTTGGTTGGCGCGGAACGAAACGCCCGGCAATGCGACTTTGCCGATTTCGGGAACTCACCTTTCGATTACACGCGAGAAAAGGTGGCGGGTAAAGAAGTGGTGTTTACCACGACCAACGGTACCCAGGCTATTGATGCCGCGAAAAGCGCGAAGCAGCTGTTCGTGGGAACATTTTCAAACCTCGAAGCTTTAATACAAAAGTCTGTGGAAGTAGGCGAAAGAGTGGTTATTCTTTGCGCGGGATGGAACAACCGGGCAAACGTGGAAGACACCCTGTTTGGAGGGCGTTTCGCTGAAAAGTTGTCAGAAAAAACCACGGTGACTCTAAAATCAGACGCGGTTAAAATGGCGTTGGAGCTATGGCAATCGGCTAAAGAGAACCCGTTGGAGTACTTGAAAAGCACAGAACATTACTACCGATTAATCGCGAACGGGGTGAAAAGCGATGCCGAGTATTGTTTGAAAGAGAACAGCGCCTCCGTGGTTCCCGTGTACGATAAAAAAACGAAAAAAATAATCGTGTCGCGCTAAGCCGCCCTGTTATTCACTCCAATCAAAATCATCAACATCAAACGATCGTGTGAACTGCTCCAAATCGCGGCGCTCCTTCTTGGTGGGCCGTCCCGTTCCCCGTTGCCGATCGACAAACCCGCTGATCTTGTTTAGCTCCAGTATCTCATACTGTTCGGGGGGAGTTATATTTTCCATGAACTGGGAAACAAGCTTGGCCCCCATCCGCTTATCGGCTAAAGCCAGCACTTTGAACGAGAAGGTAATGGGTGCCTTACGCACCTCAATCACATCGCCCACCCTTATATTCCGTGAAGGCTTCACGGCCACCTGGTCGATCATCACCCTCCCTTTCTTACAGGCATCGGCAGCAATGGTACGCGTCTTAAAGATACGCACCGCCCACAACCATTTATCTACCCGTACCTCCTCCATCTACTTGTTGTTGTCGCATGGGTCCACCACGGGCAAAGAATCACTCCCCTCCTTGGGTGCCGCTTGTTCTTTCCGATTCGCACGCTTGTTATATAGGTTCATCGTCTCATCGATGCCCGCGAGACAAAAGCTGCGAATCATCTCCCCCGCGATGTCAATCCGCTCCGGGAGCGCCGCTTTCTCCTCGTCCGAGAACTCGTCCAGCACGTAATCTACCTGTGCCCCCCTTGGGAAGTCACTCCCTATACCAAACCGCAAGCGGGGGTAATTCGTGCCAATCAGGTCCTGTATATGCTTCAGCCCGTTGTGGCCGGCATCGCTCCCCTTCGCTTTCATGCGCAATGTCCCAAAGGGTAACGCCAAATCGTCCACCACCACCAGTAGGTTCCGCGTCTCTATCTTCTCTTTCTGCAACCAGTAACGGATGGCGTTGCCACTCAGGTTCATAAAGGTGGAAGGCTTGAGCAAGACAAGTGACCTGTTCTTGAGACGGGTAGTCGCCACGAAGCCATACCTCCTGTCCTCAAAAACAGCATTGGACGCCTTCGCGAAAGCGTCCAACACCATAAAACCGATATTGTGGCGGGTTTGGTCGTAATCGGGCCCGATGTTGCCCAGTCCCGCGATCAGGTATTTCATCCGTTATCCGTTTACTATTCCTCTTCTTCGGTTCCTTCAGCTTTCGCTGCAGCACCACGAGCGGCACGCGTAAGTTGCACACGGCATACCACCACGTTTTTGGCATCGAGCAGTTCCAGCCCCTCGAAGCTCAAATCGCCCACTTGAATAGATTTACCAAGCTCCAGCTTGGTTACATCCACCACCAGCCTCTCAGGTAAGTCGGCCGGTAGTGCCTTCACCTTCAGCTTCCGCTTATCGAGCGAAAGCTTACCACCCGATTTCACACCAGCAGCAAGGCCTTGCAGCTGAACCGGAACATCAATCACCGTAGGCTTATCCTCATGAACATATAAGAAATCGATATGCAGTACATCGTCCGTTACAGGGTGAAATTGCGCGTCCTTCATCATCGACATCACCTTCTTCTTCCCCAAATCAAGGTTTACCAAATAGACCTCTGGGGTGTAAATAAGGTTACGCACGTCGCCCTGCTTAACCACGAAGTTCACGTTTTCTGCATCATGGCCACCATACACCACGCATGGCACAAGCCCTTCGCGGCGGTAAGCCCGAGCCGCTTTCTTCCCGAAACCATCTCTGATCTCGCCTTTTAATTCAAATGTCTTCATTGTTGAAATTTGTTTGTGTTACTCAAAATAAAGTGATCTCTTTATTTCCCATCACACGGGAGCTCCTAAAAAAAAGCGGCGCAAAGTTAATGATTTTCTCGTTACCACGCAACCGTAGAGACTGGTTCTTTTCCACGGAATGGCTATTTTTCAAGATTTTATAGCCAGAATACCGAAAAAATAACTACTTTTGCAGTTCTAAAATAGTTCATTGAAATTAGACTATTTCTCGCCACGGCAAAGTACAAGTGAACTTGTCCTCTGCTCGTTTGGCTTATCGAAATAGTTCATTAACGTTAGACTATTTCTCGCCACGGCAAAGTACAAGTGAACTTGCCCTTTGCTCGTTTGGCTTATCGAAATAGTTCATTTTAATTTTAAGGTTCGCCGGACACTAGGGGTTAAGAAAGACAGGCCCGCTTACGTGGCGCAGTGCGAACAGTGTGCTAAAGCGATGATAAATAGAAACTTAATACGTATAAGGGTTGTCCAGATCATCTACTCGTGGTACCAAAATAGGAACAAAAATTTACGCGAAGCCGAGAAAGAGTTGATGTTCGGACTACAAAAGTCATACGATCTTTACTATTACATGCTGCTCTTGATGGTGGAACTAACTCGGGTACACGAGTTCCGGATAGAAACAAAAAGGAACAAGTTCTTACCGACGGAAGAGGATTTGAATCCTAATCTTAACTTGATACAGAACAAGTTCATTCACCAACTTAAAGAAAACCGCCAGTTTAGAAAGCAGTTGAACGAACGTCCCATGTCGTGGGAAGAGCATGAAACCTTTGTGAGGAACCTGCTCGATAAGGTATTGGAGTCGGACATCTATCTGGAGTACGCCCAGATCGACTCACCCACCTACGATGAAGACAAGGAGTTCTGGCGAAAAACCTTTAGGAGCTTTATCTACGTTAACGAAGAGCTGGACAACCTGCTGGAGGACGAGTGTATCTACTGGAATGACGATGTGGAGATCGTTCAATCGTTTGTACTAAAGAGCATCCGTCAGTTTTCGGAGGAAAATGGTGCCGAACAACCGCTCCTCCCCATGTTCCGAGATGATGAGGACAAACAGTACTCCTTGAAATTGCTTCACGACACCATCCTCAACGAGAAAAAGTACAGAACCCTCATTGAGAAGCATACCGAAAAGTGGGATTTTGACCGCATCGCTTTCATGGATATGGTAATTATGCAGGTGGCCTTGTCAGAGATCTTCACCTTCGAGTCAATCCCCACGAGCGTCTCTCTGAACGAGTACATCGAGATTGCCAAAGGGTATAGCACCCCGAAAAGTGGCACCTTTATCAACGGGGTCCTTGATGCCATCGTGCAGGAATCAATAGAGAAAAATCAGATTTTCAAACATTAATTAACTATAAACATCATTAAGTATGAGTATCTTGTTGCAAGCAGCCACCGGCACAGGTGGAAGTGGCATGGGCGGTATGTTGTTCATGCTAATCGCTATTTTCGCCATCTTCTATTTCTTCATGATTCGTCCGCAACAAAAAAAACAGAAAGAGTTGCAGAAAAGCCGTGAAGCAATGAAGAACGGTGATAAGGTGGTTACCGCCGGGGGTATCCATGGGAAGATACGAGAAGTAGGTGACACCTGGTTCATCGTGGAGATATCAGATGGGGTGAGGATTAAAATCGAGAAGACCTCCGTTTACGCCTCCACGGCGGACGCCGCAGCCAATTAATCCGTTCTACACTCTCTCACACGATCAATGGATGTAAAAGCTATCTTCCGTGAATGGCGGGCCAAGTTAGAGGGTTTTTTCTCTACTTTCCAGTGGAGAAACATGCTCTCTTTCCTCCTCTTTATGGTGTTGGCTTTCATTTTCTGGTTGATGCTTTTTTTCCAGAAGGAGAACGTGGAGGGCACATACCGCGTCCCCTTGAAATATACTAATGTACCTGAGGACGTGGTTTTCGACAACGAGCTACCCAAGTTCATCGAGGTAACTGTCGCCGACAAGGGTTCTGAAATCTTTAAGCTGGATGTTACCCGTCGGGACTCGCTGGAGATCGATGTGCCTACCCTCACCGAGGGAGGCAGCACGGTATTACAGGGTGACCAATACCGGCAACTTATCCTTTCGAGACTCTCACCAAGCAGTGCCATCCGTGGGTATTACCCGATGAACATCTCGTTGGCCACCTCCAAACTGGAGAGCAAGCAGTTGACAGTAGTGTTTGACGGAGAGATCACCACTAACCGGGCAAACCTGGTAGTCGATAGCGTACTCTTCATACCAGAAACGGTAATGGCTTACGGATCAAGAGAGTCTCTCAACCAGCTAGAAAGTGCAGCCACTGAGTACACGCTCTTTAAAAACCTGAAGGCCACTTCGCAACTTCCAGTCCGAATCAACCCCGTGGAAGGGGTGAAATTTTCACCTGACCAGGTAGAGGCTTTTATCCCTATCGAGGAGTACACGGAGCGTGTTTTCGAAGTACCCATTGTCGCAACGCACCTGCCGAAGGACATGGATGTGAAGTTTTTCCCGTCAAGGGTCACCGTCACCTTCTCCGTTACGCTCGAAGAGTACAAGAAAATCGCCCCGGAAGATTTCGAGGTTAACCTCGATTACCGAACGTTCCACGACAATGAAGATGGGCGTGTAGCAGTCGAGCTAACCAATAGCCCGTCGACCGTCGTCAACCCGCGTCTCTCTCCTACGTCGGTGGAGTTCCTCTTCGAGAGTAAGCTTCCCTGATTATCGCGATGGTAAGAGAAACGGGCTTGGTGAAATGATGAACTGAGATAGAGGGTCAAGCATGGTAAGGATAGGGGTAACCGGGGGAATAGGAAGCGGCAAGTCAGTGGTTTGCAGCCTGCTGCATCTTCACGGTATCCCCGTGTTCAATGCCGACATAGAGGCGAAGCGGCTTAACGACACCTCGGCAGGGGTGAGAAAGGCGCTTACCCGCCACTTTGGAAAGGACCTCTATGAAGGAGACAGGCTTAACCGGCAACAGTTCGCGAAGCTTATCTTCAACGATAAGCAGAACCTCGCGATAGCAAACGGTATAATCCACCCCGCATTGGCCAAACGGTTTAACGACTGGTGCTCTGCCCAAAGCCGCTTTACGCACGTGGCCATCGATGCTCCCGTGCTGTTTGAGGCCGGTTTTGATGCACACGTGGACACCGTTGTCGTGGTCTACTCACCGAAAGAACTTCGGGTGAAGCGGGTGATGGAGCGCGATCAGGTCGATCGAGAGAAGGTGGAAGCCCGGATGCAAAGCCAACTTCCGGAGGAGGAGAAGCTAAAGCGGGCCAACCACGTGATTTGTAACGATGGCCGCCATTCGCTCATCGTTCAAGTGACCGATTTACTGGCCAAGTTGTCTTTTTTTAACGAGTATGATGCGGGATAAATTCCCAATAGGCTAAGGTCCACACTTTAAAAGTACAAAACAACAGTAAAATCAAAATTAAACTTTATAAATAGTATTAATCAAAAAAAAACAGAAAAAATGATTGAAAAATTTGGTGTAAACGCGGGGATCATATGGTCCCTGTTGAACGAAACAGGACGTCAGAACTTGAAAGACGTGAAGAAAGCAACGAAGTTTACCGACAAGAAACTCTATTCTGCCCTTGGGTGGCTAGCCAGAGAGGGTAAAATAAACATCGAAGTGGAAGAGAAAGAGATCTTCGTTTCGTTGAACTAATTTCGTTTTATTACTACAACCCTAACTCAGGGCGGCGTGACTCACTATTGGGACATGCTGCCCTGGCTTGCTTATACCCTTTTCTCAAGGCAATGTAACACCAATCATCCGGGGCAAGTTCCGGGGAAAATCGGGGTGAAACAGGGGCGATCAGGATAAAAACAGCTCCTAAGAATTTACTTCATCCGGTCGAACCCTTCACCGTAAACCCCCACCACGTTGCTCTGAGAGATAAACGCGTGCTTATCGATCTTCTTCACGAGACGGAAGATGGAGGTCGACTCGCTTCTCTTGGCCAAAACCAACAGTACCTTTTGGGGTTGTTGGGTATACCACCCCATCCCGTCCAGCACCGTGCATCCCCGATGGAGCTGCAGGTTAATCTGGGTGGCAATCTCCTCGTACTGGCTGGAGAAGATAAAGAACTGAACCGACTGCCGGATACCATTCAACACCCAATCGACCGAGGTAGACATCACCGCGATGATGATGATACCGAACAGGATGGTCTCCACGCTCTTGAACACGAAGAAGGAGGAGCCCACGATGATAAGGTCAACGATCAACATGGTGCGCCCCGGGGTAATATGGCGGTATTTGTTAATCACCAGCACGATAATGTCCGTACCCCCACTACTCCCGTTCACCGACATGACGAGCCCCACCCCGGCACCGGCCACGATGGAACCGATAAGCCCGGCTATCAATGGCTCTTCCGTCAAGATAATCGGTAGCTGCAGCCATTCAAACATGCCAATGAAGAGGGTCAACGCCCCAACACCGACAATGGTCTTCACCAGGAACTCCGACCCCAGCAGCCGAAACGCCATCAATAGTAGCAGCCCGTTCATCAGGAAGACCATGATAGAAACTGGCAACGAAAAAGCGTAGTTCAACAGCACGGCCAAACCGGTAAGCCCGCCCATCACGAACTGATGAGGCATAATGAATTGTGTAACCCCCAAGGCGTACATAAAGGTTCCCAGGAAGATAATCATGTAATCCTTCCAGTAGAACTTCTTCAAACTGAATTCGGGTAAATTTCCCATAGTTGTCGACCCCGATTATAACCGTTTATATCACCACGTTTACAATTTTCTTCGGCACCACGATTACCTTCTTCACCGTCTTATCCCCTATCCATCGCTTCGAGTTCTCATGATCCAGAACCACCTGCTCGATCTCCTCTCGGGTCGCATCGGCTGGGAACTCCAGTACGAACCTCGACTTGCCGTTGAACGATATGGCGTAAGGGAACGCGTCTTCCTTTAAAAACTCTTCATTCCATACCGGCCACCGGGCATCACACACGGTGGTTTGGTTCCCCAGGGCGTACCACAACTCTTCCGCGATATGGGGTGCGAAAGGTGCCAAACAGACCACCAATTCGCTTAAAACGGATCGTTTATGGCACTTCAACGCGCCAAGCTCATTCACGCAAATCATGAACGCCGACACCGATGTATTGAACGAGAAATGTTCGATATCGTGCGACACCTTCTTGATCAACTTGTGCACCGCTTTCAACTCCTCCTTAGTCGGCTCGTCATCGGACACGAGGAGCTTGCCGCCCTTGTAGAATAGACTCCAGGTTTTCCTCAGGAAACGGTGCACCCCATCAATCCCGTTGGTGTCCCACGGCTTAGACTGTTCAAGCGGCCCGAGAAACATCTCGTAGAGACGCAACGTGTCTGCCCCGTACCTGTCGATGATATCGTCAGGGTTGACCACGTTGAACATCGACTTCGACATCTTCTCGATGGCCCACCCACATATGTACTTGCCATTTTCAAGGATAAACTCAGCATCCTGGTACTCGGGATTCCAGTTGCGGAACGCCTCGATATCCAGCACGTCGTTATGCACGATATTCACATCCACGTGAATCGGTGTCACATCGTACCCCTCTTTCAAGTTATACGAAACGAAACAGTTGGTACCCTGTACACGGAAAACAAAATTGCTCCTCCCCTGTATCATTCCCTGATTCACCAACTTCTTAAATGGCTCCTTTTCACACGAAACACCCAGGTCATACAGGAACTTATTCCAAAAACGGCTGTAGATTAGGTGCCCGGTTGCGTGTTCCGTCCCACCGATGTAGAGGTCCACGTCACGCCAGTAACCATTCGCCTCTTTTGAGACAAGTGCCTCCTCGTTACGCGGGTCCATATATCTCAAGTAGTAAGCCGATGAGCCTGCGAATCCTGGCATGGTATTCATTTCAAGCGGGTACCCCTCCATGGTCTTCCAATTCTTGGCGCGTCCCAGCGGTGGCTCACCTGTCTCGGTAGGAAGGTACTTGTCCACCTCCGGTAGCTCGAGTGGCAGTTCATTTTCAGGCAGGGTATAAGGCATTCCCTCCTTGTAGTAAATGGGAAAAGGTTCACCCCAGTAACGTTGACGTGAGAAGATGGCATCGCGCAGGCGGTAGTTCACCTTCCGGTACCCTACCCCCCGTTTCTCTACCTCGTCAATCGCCGCGGGGATAGCCTGTTCCACTGTCATCCCATCCAAAAAGTGGGAGTTCATCATGACCCCCTCTTTCGCGTCGAAGCTCTCCTCCGAGATGTCGCACCCCTCGATTAACGGGACGATTGACAGGTCGAAATGCTTCGCGAACGCGTAGTCACGGCTGTCATGTGCCGGCACCGCCATAATGGCACCGGTTCCGTACCCCGCCAGCACATAGTCCGACACCCATATCGGGAGGGGTTCTCCCGTGAAAGGATGAGTAGCGTACGATCCGGTAAAAACCCCCGATACCGACTTGTCGGCCATCCTCTCACGCTCTGTCTTCATCTTGCTTCGCTCGATGTACTCCTGCACCTCCTCCCTCTGCTCATCGGTCGTCAGCTGCTCCGCGAGATCGCTCTCCGGGGCCAGCACCATGAAGGTGACCCCGAAGATGGTATCAGCGCGGGTGGTGAAAATATCGAACCCCATCCCTTCCGATGTAGCAAAGTGCATGACTGCCCCCTCACTGCGGCCAATCCAGTTGCGCTGTGTCTCCTTAAGGGAGTCGCTCCAGTCGATCTCCTCCAACCCATCGAGCAACCGCTGCGCGTAGGCCGACACCCGTAAGCACCACTGCCGCATTCTTTTCTGTACCACCGGGTATCCTCCCCGTATGGAAAATCCCTCGCTCACCTCATCGTTCGCGAGTACCGTCCCCAACTCGGCACACCAATTAACCATGGTGTCTCCCAAGTAAGCCAGGCGGTAGTTCATCAGCACCTCCTGCTTCTGCTTTTCAGATTTCCGGCTCCATTCATCAGCGGTGAATTCCAATGGTTCGTTGCATGCCGCATCAAGCCCTTTCGTACCCTGTTGGGTAAAGGACTCCACCAGCTCCTCTATTGGCCGCGCCTTTTTCGACTGGTTGCAGTAGTAGGAATGGAACATCCGGACGAACGCCCACTGCGTCCACTTGTAGTATTCGGGATCGCACGTGCGAACCTCCCGGCTCCAATCGTATGAAAACCCCATCTTGTCGAGCTGTTCTCGGTACCGCTGAATATTTTGCTCCGTGGTGATGGCAGGGTGTTGCCCGGTCTGGATCGCGTACTGCTCAGCTGGTAGTCCGTACGCGTCGTACCCCATGGGATGTAACACGTTAAACCCCTGAAGCCGCTTGTATCTAGCGTAGATGTCGGAAGCGATGTAACCAAGGGGATGTCCCACGTGTAACCCAGCACCCGACGGGTAGGGGAACATATCCAGCACATAATACTTGGGCTTCGAGTTATCTTCAGTTACCTTGTACGTTTGATGGTCTATCCAGTACTGTTGCCACCGTTTTTCTATCTCTTTGAAGTTATAATCCATCGCTTCCTTACTTTTTAAACGTTGCAAAGATAGTGATTTTACGCAAATAAATCCGTTTCAGCCTGAGGGCCGTGGAATACCTGATCCAAGAAGATTGTTAAATCAAGCGTATAGCTGCTCGATGATGCTCGCATACCGCTCCAGAATAACCTTCCTCCGCAGCTTCAACGTGTTGGTTAGCTCTCCTTTCTCCATTTGAAAGGGCTCGGGAAGAAGGGCGAACCGTTTAATCTTCTCGTAGTTGGTGAACCTAGACTGTAACAATTCGATCCTCCCGAAGATGAAGTCATGTACGAGCTGGTTCTCCACCAACTCTTTCGTGCTGTTGAAGCGAATACCCTGCTTACGGGCGTACGCCTCCAACGCGGGGAAGTTGGGCACGACGAGCGCACTCACGAACTTACGTTCGTCGCCTATCACCGCCACCTGGTCGATATACTTATCCTCCTCAATCCGCGTTTCGATGGCTTGGGGTGCGATATACTTCCCATTGGACGTTTTATACAAGTCTTTGATTCGCTCGGTGAGCACAACCTCGTTTCGTGCAGTAAGGCGTCCCGCGTCACCGGTCTTGAAAAAGCCATCGTCGGTAAACGCCTCCTTGGTGGCCTCGGGCTTGTTGTAATAGCCCCTCATCACGGTTCCCCCACGTACCATGATCTCGTTGTTATCACCAATCTTCACCTCTACCTCCGGCATCACTGTTCCCACGGTGCCGATGGTGAATCCAGGCTCAACAAAGCAGCTTACCGTGGCCGTCGTTTCGGTAAGCCCGTAACCGTAGATGATGGGAACGTCAATTGACTGCATGAACTCATTGATGGTGTCCGACAGCGGAGCACCCGCCACTGGGAAGAAGTTGCCCCGCTCAATACCCACCACCCGCTTCACCAGGTAAAACAGAGTATGCCGGTACAAGAGGAACTTCAACCGGTTACCAAAGGGAGCTCGTTTCCCCTGGTTCACATAATCCAGGTTGTGGCGTCGCCCCGTCTTGACCGCATCCTGAAACAACCACTTCAAAGGCCACGATACGCTCTCCATCGTCTCCTTCACACCTTCGTACACCTTCTCCCAAAACCGCGGCACATTACTCATCACGGTAGGCCGCACCCGTTTGATGGTCTCCCTTATCTCTTTGGGATCCCTGTTCACGACCACCAGCGCCCCCTTGTATAGGCAGTAGTAGGTCCACGCTTTCTCGAATATATGGGTTAACGGAAGGAAGCACATCGACACGTCCTTTTCAGAAAAAAAGGTCAATCGCACGTCATGAATCCTGAAGGCCGCGATGAAATTGGCGTGCGTGAGCATCACCCCCTTGGGCTCCCCGGTGGTTCCCGAAGTGTAGATAATCGCCGCCAAGTCGTCCATTTTCAACTGCTTGAGACGTGCATTCACCAGGGCCAGCGACCTCGAGTTCTCACCAGTAGCGATAAAGTCATCGAAGTAAACCGAGGTGGTATCCTCTGGTTGGAAGACCACCTGCCGATCAAACACGATGAGCTTCTGCAGTATCTCACGCTCCTGTTGTACCTTGTACGCGTTATTATACTGGAACTGCTCCCCCACAAAAAGGATTTTTATGCTGGCATCATTCACGATGTAGTTAACCTGTTCAGGCGAAGAGGTAGCATACATCGGCACCACTACCGCCCGGTTCGCGAATGCCGCGAAGTCGGTTACCAGGTACTGTTCCATGTTCTGGGAGTATACGCCCACGTTATCGCCCGTCTTCACCCCCATTTCGGCCAATGCCCGTGCCGCTTTCATGACCCGTTCGGAGAAGAGGGTCCACGCCATATTCACCCACGCTCCTCGTTCGTCTTGGTATTTCAACGCCGTCCGGCTACCATACTTTTTTGCCTGCTCGTGAATGAGTTCTCCCAAATGATAATTTGCCATTGCTTCACAATTTTACATCGCGAAATTACATTTATTTGCCGGCAATCGGCCCACGTTTCCGTTTTTTTATCTTAACATTCTATCAACAGGGAAGTTAATTAACGAGACTTAACGAGATTTTCTGCTTCATTTTGAGAGCGAGCGATTATCTTTGTATCGTTATGAAAAGACGTGTTCACATAATCCTTACCCTTCTCATTGCTCTTTTACCTATTTCGGTAAAGGCTCAAGGGTATTATGCCTCGAATGTGAATCCGGGAAGTGGCAGTACCTTCTCCACGTTTTACCTTATACCGAACGTCTCAGCCATTATTGCCGAAGATGGTGACACCATCACCTGCATGTGGTTCACCGATTTCATCAAGTACTCACCCCTTACATTTCGTAACGCTAAAGAGAGGGCGGCCTACACAAAGTTGGTTCGCGATGTGAAACGCACCCTGCCCTACGCGAAAGAGATCGCGCATATCATCACCGAAACGTACGAGTACATGGAGACCCTGCCCGATGACAGGGCTCGTCAGAGACACTTGAACAAGATGGAGAAATACCTTCTGGAGGCATACACCCCGAAGATGAAGAAACTGACCCGATCACAAGGTCAACTACTAATCAAGCTTGTTGACCGGGAGACCAGCTCCTCCTCCTATCATATCATAGATGCATTCATGGGAAGCCTTAAAGCGTGGAGCTACAACCTATTCGCCAGCATCTTCGGGAACAGCCTCAAGGCAAGATATAACCCATATGGGGAAGACCGTCTCACCGAGCGGGTCTGCGTCCTCGTGGAACAGGGGTCACTTTAAGGGCATGACTTAATCCAACTTGCCACGTGTCCAACACCTGAGGTCGTGAAGAGCTGCCATCGAATGTTTTTTCATGGAATGATGAACAACGAAACTATGTTTTCTTGTCGTACTTTTTTATTAGCCGTGGCAGTGGCGTTAACCATGTTGGTAACCACTGGTCCCACTGCGGCTCAACCGCATGTGCTGTTCGCCGACGAGGCAACCGATTATTCCATCTACCTCTCTTCGGAGGCCTCCAAATCGGAGGTGTGGGCGGCCAAGGAGTTGCAGCACTGGCTTAAGGAGATTGGCGGGGCAACGTTTGCCTTAAACTACTACCAACCTACAGAGACCTTGCCGGAACGGGCTCAGCGTATTTACGTAGGATGCTCACCCGCCTTGCAATCCAAAATAGGCGAAGAAGAACCGAAGTGGAAAGATGAATCGTTCCGCTACTTCAATCGCGGACCGGAAATCTATATCTACGGGGGCAAGGAGCGGGGTACCATGTACGGCGTGTTTTCATTCCTGGAAAACGAGTTTGGCTGCCGGTGGTACGCTCCCGGCGCGGATTGCATTCCGACTCGTAGCGAGAGCCGATTTGAGAAGCTTGACCATCGGGAGGCACCGGGACTAAAAGTGCGCAACGATTTTTTCTATACAGCCTTCGATCCCGTGTGGATGGCCAGGAACAAACTCAACGGGAGGATGTCATCGAACCCCGCGGAGCAGCCGGGAGGATGTGAAAGCTACTGGGGTGTACACACGTTCTACACGTTCGTGCCTCCCTCCGAGTTTTACGACAAGCACCCGGAGTACTTCAGCCTGATAGACGGGAAGCGTGTGGCCGACCCGGATAACCCCGACTGGGGCAAACGGGCGCAACTCTGCCTGAGTAACCCCAACGTCCTGAAACTCATGACCCGCCGGGTGAAAGACTTTATCCGCGAGCACCCGGAACACGCGATCTACTCCGTTTCTCAAAACGACTGGGGGAATCCCTGCCAATGCACGAAATGCCAAGCACTGGTGAAAAAATATGGGGGTAAGGAGTCGGGCATCCTTATCTGGTTCGTGAATCAAGTGGCAGAAGCGGTGGAAAAAGAGTTCCCCGATAAACAGATCGGTACGCTTGCCTATCAGTACACCCGTTCTGCACCCGAGAACATCCAACCCCGACACAACGTGGTGGTACGCCTATGCCCGATCGAGGCATGCGTGGCCCATCCTTTGGAAAGCTGTGAGAAGAACCAATCGTTCATGGACGACCTGCGCGATTGGTCCGCCATCTCCCCGCAGCTGTACATTTGGGACTACGTCGTGAACTTCCAGCGGTACATCATGCCCTACCCCAATTTCGCCGTACTGCAACCCAACATCAAAACGTTCATCGACAACAAGGCGATAGGCATCATGGAGCAAGGTTCGTACCAAGAGCGGGGAGCCGAGTTCCAGGAGTTGAAAGCCTACCTGATCGCCAAGCTAATGTGGGAACCTGACCTCGACGCCGAACGGGTGATCGACGATTTCATGCTGGGCTACTACGGCCGGTCTGGACAGTACATCCGCCGTTACTTCGACCGACTGCAACAAAGTGTTACCCCTGAGACACACTTCGGAATTGGCCTGGACGCTTGGGACCCCCTCTTTACCGATGAGCTGGTGGACAAGTCGGTACGCCTTTTCGCGAAGGCTAAAAAAGTGGCGGACAACGAGGAGATACTGCGAAGGGTGAACATGGCCGAGCTACCCATACTCTACCTGAAATGTAAACGCGAACCCGTGAAGTCGAGGGAAGATGGGACCTTCCAGCAATTTATCCGCACGCTAGAGAAAGAGGGGATCGAACTGATTGCCGAGTATAGAGATAATTTAGAAAAATTAAAAAAGCATGTGCTCTCGGCAGAAGAGTAACCGCGAACATATGCTTAGCATTACACTCTACATCTGAACAGTATCTTCCTACAAAGACTCTTATGCCGCGCTAACTTTACCATGAAAAAAACGCTTACCTGCCCGATACCGCTTTATATTAAGCTTTCCTTACCCTTTTAACCTTACGACAAAAAGAATAAATAATACCATCAGCATCATGGTGGTCAGTTACTTGAAATGATTTATATTTGTAGGTAATAACATGACAATGGCTAAACGCTCATTAACGATTTAAGTACGTCGTAAACGAAAAAAATAAAACAGCACTACAATGAAACGAATAAACAATTTTCTTGCCGGATTATCTCTAATATCACTTACAGTGCTGCCGTGTGGATGCGGCAACCAGGCCAAACAGGGCAATGAAGATACTACCACGGAAGGGAAGGGAAGCCGCCGTAAGATGGAGCGGGTGGCGGAATTTCATGCACCCGACTACTTTAACGAGCTTTATAACAATGCGGAAATGCGCTACTCCTTCAAGGGCGACAACAAAGAGGAGTTCACCGCCTGGCAAAAGGAGTTCCGCCCCAAGCTGATGGAAAAATTGGGTCTTACCACGATCGCCCGGCAGTTGGAGGGATTTGTACCGAAAGCAGAAAAAATCGACTCGGAAGACCTGGGATACGCACGGAGAGAACGGTGGGTGATCTGGACGGAGCCCAACGTGCCGCTGCCGTTTATCATCATGTTCCCGACAGAAGAGCGGGAACAGTATCCACTGATGATCTCTCCGCATGGGCACCATAAGAACACCGAGGTATACGCGGGCGTATGACTTCTTGAGGAAACACCGTTACGTTGAGTAAGGGCCCATTGTAGGTTCCCCAAGATCTTCGCCTTTTAAGCAAAAACCTATATAAATGCAGAGGTCTAATAAGAGAAGTAATATAAAATGATGCAACGAACAATTGTAAGATTACCTATCCTTTTAACCCTGCCACTCCTGTTCGCCGTATGCTCTCTGCTGAACGCGAAAAGCAACGGGGTCGTCATCCCAGAGACGGACGACATCGTGATTGAAAATGGGCAATTCCGACTCGTGACAGGTAGCAACGCCATCACCAAGAGCCTGGTACTTAAAGCGACAGGCGAAGAGTGCCTGATGCCGGGAGAGCCAATCGCGCTCTTCAGCGTAACGCAAGAACGTCCCTACCACAACGAGATTAAGCTGGGTCACCCCAACAAGCGCACCACCTTCCAGGCAAACAACCTCCACATGGAAGGGGATCGACTGATCGTTGGGTTCGAGCTGATTCCCTACCGAGCAGTAATAGGGGTAAACGTGACACCCTCCTACATCACGTTCACCCTGGAGGGTTTCCTCACGGATAATATCTACCCAAGCTACCTGAAGATAACGCCCCCGCCCGCGACGGAATTCACCCTGCTACAACTGCCCGTGAAGGATCAGAAATATTTTGGCGAATGGCTGAACGTAAGCTGGGACAATAATGTTGCGGTAAACGTACTAGCAACCGACCCGTTCGCGTACATCGACTTCGAACGGCGAAACGGGTATAAGATACTGAAAGCAAGCGCCCTGAAAGAGATCAAATGGGAGGGTACAACCACTGCACTGATCGTTTCAACACCCGGGGAGTTGCTGGATAACATTGCACGACTGGAAGAAGATTACGGACTACCCAAAGGGGTGGAGAGCAGGCGCAACGAACTGATAAACGCCTCCTATTACTGGACGGGCGACCTCTGTCCGGAAAATGTAGAGCAGCATCTCCACTACGCCAAGATGGGCGGCTTCCGCACCATGAACCTCTATTACACCTGTTTCGAAAAGACGGAGGGGTATCGACACATCGGGAATTTCGAGATCGACACGGATCGGTACCCGAATGGGGTGGAGGACCTGAAGCAAGTAGTGAACCGGATAAAGGCCGCGGGCATCACGCCGGGAGCACACTTCCTACACTCACATATTGGGCGCGGCAGCCAGTACATCACACCCGTGCCCGATTACCGGCTCAACCTCGTGAAAACCTTCTCACTGGCCAAAGACCTGGGACTCACAGACAGCGAGGTGTACGTGGAGCAAAACCCGCAGGGAAGCACGATGGCCGATGGTTGCCGCGTGCTGAAAGCAGGCACGGAGCTGATCTCGTACGAGGGTTATACCACAGAAACACCCTATAAATTCACTGGATGCCGAAGGGGAATCGATAACACCACCGTGAACGGTCTTTCAAAAGGGTACTCCATAGGCATACTGGACGTAAGCGAATTTGGCGCGACCAGCGTCTACATAGACCAGAGAACGAGCCTGCAGGACGAAGTGGCGGAAAAAATCGCGGCCATCTACAACTTAGGATTTCAATTTTTCTACTTTGATGGGGCGGAAGGGGTGAACCCACCATTCGGTATCAACGTGGGACTGGGACAATACAGGGTGTTCAAGCGACTGGACCCGGCCCCGCTCTTCGCTGAAGGGGCAGCGAAAAGTCACTTCAGCTGGCATATGCTGAGCGGAGGAAACGCCTTCGACGTCTTCTCCCCCGAGGAGATCAAACAGCAGACATGCCGATGGCCCCTTGAAGAGGCCCCCCGGATGAGGCAAGATTTCACCCGGCTTAACTTTGGATGGTTGGGCTACTTTTTACCCGATGAGACCACCGTGGGTACACAACCCGATATGCTGGAGTTCGTGACCTCAAAAGCGGCTTCGTGGGACTGCCCCATCTCCCTGCAGTCAAACCTGAAAAGGTTTGAAGAACACCCCCGCACGGCCGATAACCTGGAGGTGATTCGCCGGTGGGAGGAGGTGAGGGCGACCGACTGGCTCACGGAAGCAGACAAAGAAGCATTGAAAGAGGGCAGCCGTGAGTATCACCTGCTCATCAACGAGCAGGGGGAATACGAGCTGGTGGAGTATGAACATATCCCCACCGCCGCGGCGGGTAGCCGGGAGCTACGCGCCTTCCTCTTCTACAGGGAGGGGGATTGGTACCTACTCTATTGGCATATCGAGGGCGATAAAAAACTGCAACTCCCAATCGCCCCATCGCATGCAACACTATTCAAGCAACTGGGAAAACCGGAGCCATTCCTGTCAACATCCCAAACAGACGCCACGGTCCCACCTGAACTCTTGATGTCTAACGTTCCATCTACACCCTTCCAGTCCACATCCCAAGCGGAGGTCACGATCCCGCTCAACAGTTGCCGCTACCTGAAGGTAACCGGACACACGAAAGAGCAAATCATAGATATCTTGAACCATTCCATTATCATTAATTAAACAATAAACAATTATGAAGAGAGCAGTATTAATTCTCCTGGTAACTTGGATTTCATGTTTTGCCTACGCGCAGCAACGTCCCGAGCCGCAACCCGCACCTGAAACGTCAGAAAAATTCAAAGTGGGCATGGCGGGCTATACGTTCGTGAATTTCGACATCGACAAAACGTTGGAAACCATGCAAAGGTGCGACGTACGCTACCTCTGTATCAAAGATTTTCATCTGCCGCTGGATAGCAGTGACGAGCAAATCGCCGCATTCAAAGAGAAACTAGAAAGTAAGGGCATTACTGGTTACGCTGTTGGGCCAATCTACATGAGATCGGAAGAGGAAACAGACAGAGCGTTCGAGTACGCACGTCGGGTAGGCGTGAACCTCATCGTGGGTGTCCCCCAATACGAGCTGTTACCATACGTGGAACAGAAAGTAAAGGAGTACGGTTTTAAATACGCCATCCACCTGCATGGACCCGATATGCCGCTATTCCCGGATGCGGACGACGTGTGGGAGAATGTCAAAGAGTTGGACCCTCGTATCGGCATGTGCCTCGATATCGGCCATGACCGACGAAACGGGAAAGATCCGGTAAAAGATTTAAAGAAATATCACGAACGGGTATTTGACATTCATATTAAAGACGTTACCGGGGCTACCAAGCAAGGTTACTCGGTGGAGATAGGACGCGGCATCTTGGACATCCCCGCGTTCGTGGAGATGCTGAGAGAGGTCGGCTACGATGGGGTCTGCAGCCTGGAACACGAGCGGAACATGGACGACCCATTCATGGGGATCGCCGAATCCATAGGGTATTTCCGTGGGGTGATAGCAACCACGAAAAAATAATGGGGTACTCCTTTTTATGACTATTCTCACAGAGAGGGTTTTACTTTAAAGTAAAGTAGAACCCTCTACTTTATACATACCTACTTATGGAGTTGTTACGGGAAAAATCATGCAAAACACTTCAACCATTCTTGCCCAACCCTTTTTAAAGTCTTGCATCCTATTGTTCTTCCTATAAAAATCGTATTTGTAAGTTTAATTTGAAATATAGTCGTCCGTTTTCTTCATAAATAGTTCCAAATTCATGTCTTGTACTGCTTGCTGTTTCTAGTTTTGTGTATGCAAACTAATAATTCTCAAACTTGTATTGTTCTGAAATAGTGTTACACCTCTTAGTTACAACACCGCTCCATAGTTTTGATGAATTTTTAGTAACTTTGTGTCTCTAAAAAAACAGACAAGTATGGATGTAAGCAACATTGAAAACATTGAATTAAGTTACCTGAGCATTGACGACTACGAAGAGTTAAAGCAGATCATGATTGAAATCTACTCCGATAAGCCCGGTGGATACTGGAGAAAAGAGCAGATTCAAAAACTCATCAATATTTTTCCCGAGGGACAGGTAGTGATCAAGGTAAACGGAAAGCTAGCCGCCTGCGCGCTTTCCATTATCGTGGATTACAAGAAGCTGGGCGATAAACACACCTATAAACAGATTACTAGGGATAATTTCAGCACACACACCCAGAAAGGCGACGTGCTGTACGGCATAGAGGTATTTGTTAGTGAAGAGTTTCGCGGGCTCCGACTGGGAAGGCGACTTTATGACTACCGCAAAGACCTTTGCGAACGACTTAACCTGAAATCGATCATCTTTGGCGGACGGATGCCCAACTATCACCTGTATGCCGACAAGCTTTCTCCCCGCGAATATATCAGGAGCGTGCGCCTTAAAGAGATGGACGACCCGGTGCTCAACTTCCAAATATCAAATAACTTCCAACCTGTTCGGGTGCTTCGTGGATATTTGCAAGGCGATGAGGAGAGCAACGAGTATGCCGTGCTGATGCGCTGGGACAATATCTATTACGAGGAGCCGACCGAGGAGGCCACCATCGCCAAGAAGATTGTCCGTCTCGGGCTTATCCAGTGGCAGATGCGGTCATACCAAAACTTAGATGATATGATGCAGCAGGCGGAGTTTTTTATTGATGCCGTTTCCGGGTATCGTTGTGACTTCGCACTGTTCCCCGAGTTTTTTAACGCCCCGCTGATGGCCCAGTACAACCACCTTTCTGAACCCAATGCCATCCGTGAACTGGCCAAGTACACCGAAGAAATAGTCAACAACATGTCGGAGTTGGCTATTTCATACAACATCAACATCTTGACCGGCAGTATGCCCGAAATGCGCGACAACCACCTCTACAACGTGGGATATCTTTGTCGCCGTGACGGCTCGCGGGAGAAATACGAAAAGCTCCACGTTACACCCGACGAGGCCCGCGTATGGGGAATGCAGGGTGGTGACGTGGTGAAAACGTTCGATACGGACTGCGGGAAAATTGGCGTCCTCATCTGCTACGATGTGGAGTTCCCGGAACTTCCGCGCCTGCTTGCCGATGAAGGGATGCAAATTCTTTTCGTCCCCTTCCTTACCGACACGCAAAACGGCTACTCGCGGGTAAGACACTGCGCGCAAGCACGGGCCATCGAGAACGAGTGCTACGTCGCCATCGCCGGATGCGTGGGCAACTTGCCGAAAGTGCACAACATGGACATACAGTATGGACAGGCTATGGTCTTCACCCCGTGTGACTTCGCGTTCCCAACCAACGGGGTAAAAGCCGAAGCCACGCCCAACACGGAAATGATACTGATTGCCGACGTGGACTTGGATCTGCTGAACGAGCTAAACCAGTTTGGAAGCGTGAGAAATTTGCGAGACAGAAGGAAAGATATCTACACGTTGACAAGGCGCTAAGTGACATATTCATTGACCTTGCCATTCAACAACAAGTTTGCAAAACAACTATATACTCTTTCCCTCTTACTGCAATCAAGTTTGTTTAACACTTCATACATTTGCTGCTGAATCGTTAAGCCAAATAGGTTTTAACACACTGAATTCACGGAGCGACAAACCAACAGACTTCACCGCTAGATAATGAAACGACGTTCATCCTCGGCATTCGCCGACAGCAAGCCACACTATAAAATCCTTAACGGGTTGCGCGGCGTGGCGGCACTCATGGTCATCTGGTACCACGTTTTCGAGGCGTTTGCCACGAGTCCCTTCGACCAGCGATTCAATCACGGCTATTTGGCGGTCGACTTCTTCTTTGTTTTATCGGGTTTCGTCATCGGGTACGCCTACGACGATCGATGGGGCAAGATGAGCAAAAAGGATTTTTTCAAACGCCGCTTAATCCGCCTGCACCCCATGATCATCATGGGAACGGTGCTGGGGGTTATCACCTTCCTAATCCAGGGCAGCGTGCAGTGGAACGGCACCAAGGTGTCGCTCTCGTTCGTGATGCTGGCCATGCTTCTGCACCTCTTCCTACTACCCGCCATACCGGGAACGGGCGCGGATGTGCGGGGCAACAACGAGATGTTCCCCCTCAACGGCCCCACCTGGTCGCTTTTCTTCGAGTATATCGGCAACATCTTGTATGCACTCTGGTTGCGCAAGCTCTCCACCAAAGCGTTACGGGTGGTCGTCATCCTGTCGGGTGCGGGACTGGCATCGTTCTCCCTGTTCAACCTTTCTGGCTTCGGCCATTTGGGCGTGGGGTGGACGCTGCTCGACAAGAACTTTTTAGGCGGCATGCTGCGGTTGTTGTTCGCCTTTTCGATAGGACTGTTGATGTCGCGTGATTTTAAGCCCGTGAAAATCAGGGGTGCCTTCCTGATCTGCAGCTTGACCATTATCGGCCTCCTTTCGGCTCCCTATATCGGGGGTCCTGATTCCCTTTGGATGAACGGGCTGTACGACGCGGTGTGTACCATCGCGATATTCCCCGCCTTGGTTTACTTAGGGGCATCGGGAAAGACAAGCAGTAAGGCACCGGAACAACTTTGCCGATTTTTGGGCGATATCTCCTACCCGCTGTACATGGTACACTACCCCCTTATGTACCTGTTTTACGCTTGGATATGGAAAAACGGGTTCACCTTCGGGCAAACGTGGATGGTGGCAGTTGGACTGTTCGTCGGGAATATCGTGCTGGCTTACCTCCTGCTAAAAGTCTATGACGAGCCTGTTCGCCGACTACTGGCAAAGCGGTTTCTGCATAAGAATGGGTAATTACGCGTACTTTTGGACAGCAACATACATTCGGATAATAACGTAATTTGGGCTACAACGTACACCTGGGTAATAAAACGTGAATGAAATGGACTTCGAACAACTATTCAACTTTCTGGCGCATTTGCAGATATACAACGAGCGCTACTGGTTTAACGAACACAAAGGGGAGTACGAGCGGGCACGGGAAACGTTTACCACATTGATCGATGCGCTTATCCCGCCACTCATAGAGCTGGATGAAAGCATAGGCATGGTGACCGCCTCGGAATGCATGTTTCGGATTTACCGGGATATTCGCTTCTCACCCGATAAAACACCCTATAAAACACACATGGGGGCATTTATCGCCAACGGGGGGCGAAAGACCCGACAAGCGGGATATTACATTCACCTGAAACCGGACGAATCGTTTATTTCAGGGGGTATTTACTCGCCCGACGCCGCCACGCTGGAGTCCATACGAAATTATATCTACTATCATCCCGATGAAATTCGGGCAATCTTAGATAACAAGCCGTTCAAAAAATTATTCCCGGAACTATCAGAAGAGGATAAACTCAAAAATCCGCCACGGGGATACACGAAAGAGTGCAAAGAGATCGAGCTGATAAAAAACAAGCACTTTATCACTTATCTCCCGTTGGACGACGATTTTTTCATGCAAGAGAACGTGATCGAGCGCCTAATGGAGCTGTTCAAGGTGCAATACCCGTTCAATGCGTTTTTAAACAAAGCAATACAATGACCCACTTACAGAAATCGATTGTAGATATTTTCGTGGTGAAAGACAGTACCAAGGTGACACACACCAAACCAGGATTTGCAAATATAGTAGAGATGGAGGGCGCTCCCTACTCCACCGAAGCGATGAAAAAGGTGGCGGAAAAGGTGGCTTCGCCCTACCTGCTGCTTCAGATTAAAAACTGTGACGTGGAGCTTGGCTACCTCGCTTTGGAGCGCTGGATGGGCGTGGCCAGGCAAACGTCTGCCACGCTGCTCTATGCTGACAGGTACAAAAAGATAGATAATCAGCTAAAGTCACACCCCACCATCAACTACCAACAGGGTGCATTGAGGGATGATTTCGACTTTGGCGCGCTGGTCCTCATGCCCACAGACAACTTCAAACAGGCTGTAGGCCTGATGGAGCCTGAATACCGGTATGCTGCTATCTACGACCTGCGCCTGCATCTATCGGAGCTTGGACAAATAGTACGCATCAATGAACATCTGTACACGGAGGCAGAAACAGATCTGAGGGCGAGCGGCAAAAAGCTGTTCGACTACGTAGATCCCAAAAACAGGGCGGTGCAGATTGAAATGGAACAGGCATGTACTGCTCACCTCAAACGCGTAGGTGCCCTGCTAACGGATGAGCCTCAAACGATCGACCTCGTTGCGGACCACGATTTCCCGGTAGAAGCCAGCGTGATTATCCCGGTAAGAAACCGGATCAAAACCATTACTGACGCGGTGCTGTCGGCAGTGAAACAGGAAACCTCGTTCCCCTTTAACGTTATCGTGACCGATAACCACTCCACCGATGGAACATACGAGGAGCTGAAGCGGTTAAGCGGTGAATACGAGAACTTGATCGTGCTACGACCCGACCGTTACGACCTGGGTATCGGCGGATGCTGGAACTATGCCGTGATGAGCCAGCATTGCGGACGTTTTGCTGTACAGCTCGACTCGGACGATCTCTATAGCGGCACCGACACGCTGGAGAAAGTCGTACGTCTATTCCACCAGGAGAGGTGCGCGATGGTAGTCGGAACCTACAGGATGACTAACTTCAACCTGGAGGAGATCCCTCCCGGTATTATCGACCATAAGGAGTGGACACCCGATAACGGCAGAAACAACGCGCTCCGCATCAACGGGCTGGGTGCCCCGCGGGCGTTCTACACCCCCTTGCTCCGCGAAATACAGCTTCCCAACACCAGCTACGGTGAAGACTACGCGGTGGGACTGGCATTTACACGCGACTACAAAATCGGTCGCATCTACGATGTCGTCTACCTCTGTCGCCGTTGGGAGGACAACTCTGATGCCGACCTCGACATCAACAAAGTAAATGCCAACAACTTCTATAAAGATAGCCTGAGGACTTGGGAACTGCAGGCACGACTGAAGAAGAACAGCTAAGAGCCATGGATGAGGACAGGGGAAAAAAGAAGAAAAATAGCGGAAAAGAATTGCCAAACAGCAGGGGCAACCTAGAAACTGGTATAAAGGGTTCGCGAAACAGCATCAAGGAGTTGATGGATGCCCTCTGGCGTGAACAGACGACCAACTGGCCACTGATGAAAAAGGGATACGCCGATTTGCAGCAACTGCTCACCAAAGACATCTCTGTAAACCATATCCCTTTCAAAGCGCAACACAACCCGGCACGTATCGTCTCTTCGACTGCCAAGACCGACCGCGAAAGCATTGCCGCCCGCCCCTGCTTTTTATGCAGGCACAACCTGCCCGCGGAGCAGAAGGGGTTGCTCCTCTTGGGCCGGTATATCGTCTTAACAAACCCGTTCCCCATTGTCGAGAGGCATTTTGTCATCCCAAGTATCGACCATATACCCCAACGATTAATGGGTGATGAAAAGGACAACGGGGCGAAAAGGGAACAAAACGGAGGGCAGAACAGTTCTCAAATATTGAATTGTGGCAAGCAGAGCAGAAGACAAAACAGCAGGCAGAATGGGGAAGAGAACGAAAACGAGAACGACCATCAAATATTAATTGGCAACAGCATTGAAGATATGGCTCGCCTGGCAGAGCTGTTTTCGGAACTGCTGGATATCTACTTCAATGGGGCTACCTGTGGCGCCTCGGCTCCCGATCACTTCCACTTTCAAGCCGGGCCACAGGGTGCGCTACCGCTAATGGAGCAGCACCCGAAGGCTCCCATCATAGAGCGAGACGGCGGTTCGATTAGGCTGATGGAGGAACAGCCCCGCACCATACTGTTGCTGCAGGCGAATTCAATCAGCGCACTCTGCTCACTATGGTCGCTGTTGACAGAGGGCCTGAAGGAGATTGAAGTGAGCGACGACCAGCTAAACCTGGTACTCAGGCATACCGAAGCGAAAAAGTGGCAGCTCTGGGTCATTCTAAGGAGTAAGCACCGCCCGGAGTGCTATTTTCGGGAAGGCGATGAGCAGTTCCTCTGCTCACCCGGGGTGATCGACATGTCGGGTATTGCCGTACTGCCCCGTCCTGAGGACTATTCCCGGATAACGGGCACTATCTGGATGCAACTTATGGAGGAGGTCTCTCTTCCTGCCGACAAGTTCCATCGGCTTATAGAATTACTTAAAAGATAAAATCAACCCTATGATTCCAACCCTATCGGTAGGCATACTCACGGCACCGGAGGTCACCATTGACTTTCACGGTGATTTCAAGGGACCTGACGGTACGACCATTACCGGCAAGCATCGGTTTAAAGCGACGGAACTGACGGAAGGAGCCTTGGAGTTTCATCCCGTTTTGCCCCACGACAGCTTCACCATACACGATGTAACCATCGGCGTACATTTTCACTGGGAGCAGAAAGAGCACCAAACTTTTAACGGGTCGTTAAAGTTGGTCGTTTCAGACAGAGAACCTCAACTGTTGCATGTGATCAACATGATAGATGTGGAGTCCTACCTGTTAAGCGTTATCTCATCTGAAATGAAGAGCACGGCCAACATACCTCTCCTGAAGGCGCATGCCGTTATTTCACGCAGCTGGGTGTTGGCACAGCTTGAAGGCTTCAACCAACTGCCCGGAACGGCAGTCGCCACATTGGCCGAAGAGGGGGATATGATCAAGTGGTACGACAAGGATGATCATACGCAATTTAACGTCTGTGCCGACGACCATTGCCAGCGGTATCAGGGTATCTCGCGGGAGATAACCGAAAAAGCCCAAATAGCGATAACGGAAACGCTCGGTGAGGTACTTACCTACGAGGGCAAGTTGGCCGACACCCGTTTCCATAAATGTTGCGGGGGGGTACTCGAACGGTTTGCCACCTGCTGGGAAGACAAGCACTACCCCTACCTGCTATCGGTACGCGACACGGAAAACGATGGTACGGCTGACTTTTCCGGAACAGCTGAATGCTCTAAGACAGGCGAACACGCTCAGACAAGCGAACACTATAAGACTGCCGACTACTCTAACGAGGAGGATGCGACAGCCTTTATCGAAGGCCACCCGGCGAGTTTTTGCGACACCCAAGACCCGGACATCCTGGATCAGGTCCTCAACTTCTACGACCGCACCACGACCGACTTTTACCGATGGCAGGTAAGCTATTCAGCAGAAGAGCTCTCCGAATTGGTGAGAAAGAAGCTGGGTAAGGATCTCGGGCAAATCACAGCCCTCGAACCGCTTACACGCGGCCCCTCCTCCAGGATATCTCGGTTGCTTATCGTGGGCACGAAGGGCGAAGTGGTGATTGGCAAGGAGCTGGAAATACGCCGGGCCCTGTCGGAGAGTCACCTCTACTCCTCGGCATTTACCGTGCACACGGAAGGGGCAAAAGAGAAGCCCGAGCGCTTCACGCTACATGGTGCGGGATGGGGGCATGGCGTGGGACTTTGCCAGATGGGAGCGGCGGTAATGGGGGAAAAAGGATATAGCTACCGGGAGATTCTTTCGCACTACTACCCGGGTACTGACTTAACAAAACTTTATCAGCATGATGAACAATAAGCAAAAAAAACGTTCCCCGTGGGCATGGGTACCCACCCTCTATTTTGCAGAGGGGATACCCTACGTGGCCGTCATGACCGTATCGGTAATCATGTATAAAAAGCTGGGGATAGGCAATGCCGAAATCGCGCTATACACCAGTTGGCTCTACCTGCCATGGGTTATAAAACCGTTCTGGAGCCCCATCGTGGATATCTTTAAAACCAAGCGATGGTGGATTATAACCATGCAGAGCATCATAGCGGTAGCTTTCGCGGGAGTGGCATTTACCATACCTGCACCCTACTTCTTTCAGCTGACGCTGGCATTCTTCTGGCTGCTGGCCTTCTCTTCCGCCACGCACGATATTGCGGCCGACGGCTTCTATATGCTGGGGTTGGATGAGGTGGACCAGGCAAAATTTGTAGGCATACGAAGCACCTTCTACCGTGCCGCCACCATATTTGGACAGGGGGTTTTGGTTATTATAGCCGGTTCCATCGAAAAATCTACCGGAAGCATCGAGCGTTCCTGGAGCATTACCTTTATACTTCTCGCCATGCTCTTCCTGCTTCTAACCATTTACCATAAACGAATGTTGCCTCACGCCGCGAAAGATATGGATCGAAGCGAGCAACGCACCTTCGGTGAGATTATGAAGGAGTTTTTTGGAACATTCATCACCTTTTTCAAAAAGAAACAGGTAATACCGGCTATTATTTTCATGCTCACCTTCCGTTTACCGGAGGCGTTTGTAATAAAAATGCTTAATCCCTTTCTACTGGATCCCATAGAGGTGGGCGGACTGGGACTGTCAACGCAACAGGTGGGACTGGCATACGGAACGTATGGAATTATAGGTCTTACTTTAGGAGGTATTATCGGGGGCTTTACCGCCTCGAAAGGGGGACTGAAAAAATGGCTATGGCCCATGGCTTTCAGCATCATGGTGCCTTGCGCACTCTATCTCTACCTGGCCATCGCCCAACCCACCAGCATGGCCGTTATCAGCAGCTGCATCGTTATCGACCAGTTTGGTTACGGTTTTGGCTTCACCGCCTATATGCTGTTTATGATCTATTTCGCGCAAGGGCAAAGTCAAACCGCGCACTACGCCCTATGCACGGGTTTTATGGCCCTAAGCATGATGCTGCCGGGTATGGTAGCCGGTTATATTCAGGAAGCGTTGGGTTACATTAACTTCTTCTGGTTTGTAATGGCATGCTGTCTCGCCACCGTCATCGGGACTGCCCTGATTAAGGTTGATCCCATGTATGGTGTTGCGAAGAAAAACGGAGAGTGATTTTTAACGCCTAATTGTTTTTTACTTTCAGGCTCGACTGGCATAACTTTTCCGACCCATCTGCTGCTTGCTTGCTAAAAGAAAAAAACTCGCTTACGCTCAAACAGCTTTTCTTTTTTAACGCAATTTTCGCAGGATGTGTCCCCGTAAAAGATTATGAGGTCTTCGCCCTGAAAGCAAGAACAGTAAAAAAATGCGAAAAGTTAAATAACTCAATAAAAGTATGAGAAAAAAAGAGATATTGTTTTTTATAACAGCTTTATGGGCTGTCAGCACGATCCCTCTCTTCTCGCAGCCTATTGTCAAAACGGGGATAGAGGTGTTGCGTGACCGACAGCGACACCATCCGTTTGAGATGTTTTTTCATTTCATGAATTTTAATAGGGTGACACCCTATTTCCCGAACAACTAATGTAACAATATGGAAAAAAGCATGTTACTTTTGGACGCATAATAAAAGAGCCTATGAAGAGCTTAATTAAATATCACAGTTGTCAATAAGCAAGATTTAATGAACATATCAACTTCATTTGAAAAAATAACAGAACAGCCCTCACTTTATAACGATCTTGAGAAAAAGTCAATAGTTGAGATTTTGAATGATATAAATGTAGAGGATCATAAAGTGGCGCCGGCGGTCAAAAAAACCATTCCCGTAATCGAAAAGCTGATTGAGCAGATTGTACCAAGGATGGAGCGTGGCGGAAGAGTTTTTTATATAGGCGCGGGTACAAGCGGCAGACTCGGAGTGCTCGATGCCTCCGAAATTCCGCCTACCTTTGGGATGCCTCCCACCCTTTTTATTGGACTTATCGCGGGCGGCGATTACGCTCTGCGACACCCGGTAGAAAATGCGGAGGATACTGAAGAGCTGGCCTGGAAAAATCTTCAAGAGCATAATATTTGTCAAAAAGATACCGTGATAGGTATAGCTGCCAGCGGTACAACCCCCTATGTTGTGGCAGCACTTAAAAAGGTGCGCGAAGAGGGTATCCTGACAGCCTGCATCACCTCCAATCCCAACAGTCCTGTTTCTCAGGTAGCCGAATACTCCATCGAAACAGTGGTAGGACCGGAATATGTAACAGGCAGTTCACGCATGAAATCAGGGACGGCACAAAAGATGGTGCTAAATATGATTTCCACTGCCCTGATGATAAAGATGGGGCGCGTTGAAGGAAACAAGATGGTGAATATGCAACTCAGTAATAAAAAACTGATTGAGCGAGGTGCCAAGATGCTTGTTGAGGAGTTGGGGCTGGAACAGGACGATGCACAAGCCCAACTGCTTGAAGCCGGCTCAGTCAGAGCGNTACTTGACAAATATGGGAAATAACAGAGAGTTAACAGATANCGGGCTAGGATATGCCTAAACTTTTATGGGGCAACATACAAAAAAGGACCGCCTTTTCTTTCAAGACAGCCCTTTTTTTGTACTCTCTAGCGGAAGCGGGGGGATTCGAACCCCCGGTACAGTCACCCGTACGGCAGTTTAGCAAACTGCTGGTTTCAGCCACTCACCCACACTTCCAAAGCTAACTGATCGCCTAATGAAAGATTGAACCGACTTTTGAAACGACTACCGAAACAAAATAGAACCGACTTGCGAATCAACCGTTCCTTTAGGCGGATGCAAATATACGAGTTTGTTTTCAACTTCTCAAAGAAAAAAGAAGATTTGAACCGAATATTTCAGTTCATCAGCTTTTGCCTCCCCTGTTTTCCTTGATAATGCGAAATTAAACGCTATTTTTGTCAACCGAGAAGCTACGTAGGGATAGAAAACAAGGGAAAAAGGGAAAAGCATGGAGGAAAGGGTAAACAAGGGAGAGACAGGAAACAAGTAACAAAAGGGAATATGGGGGAAATAGGAGACAAGGAAAAAACGGGGAACAACGAGAAAGTGGGAACCGAGAAAACGAAAAAGCGGGGCAAGCGATGGGTGCTTTGGGTTATCGCCTCCCTTTTCCTGTTTACCGCACTGACCGGGATCTATATCTACCGATTGGTATTCCAGCCCATCTCGCTGGAAGAGACGACCTACGTCTACATTAAGCCGGGAAACGATTATAAACAGGTGGTCGAGCAGTTGAAAAAGAAGGGGGCGATCCCCTCGGAAGAGATCTTTCACCTCCTGGCCGAGCGGATGAACTACCCCAATACCGTTAAATCGGGGAGATACGCCATTGAAGGGGGAATGACGATGCCGGAGGTAATCCGACGGCTGCGCTCTGGGAACCAAGCCCCCGTGAACCTGACGTTCAACAACATCCGTGTCTTCGAGAACCTGGCAGGCCGCCTCTCACAACAGCTGATGGTAGATAGCCTATCGCTACTCCAAAGCTTCCGGGATAGCCGGCAAGCCGAAAAATTCGGCTTCAACCCGGAGACCTTCCCGGCCATGTTCATTCCCAACAGCTACGAGGTATACTGGAACACGAGCATCGATGACCTGCTGGCTCGCATGAAACGGGAGTACGACCGGTTCTGGAACGAGACGAGAAAGGAGAAAGCGAAAAGGCAGGGACTCTCCCCGGTAGAGATCTCCATCCTCGCGTCGATCGTGGAGGAGGAGGCAACCTACAGTGACGAGTACCCCACGGTAGCCGGGCTGTACCTCAACCGGTTAAAGCGAGGGATGCGCCTGGAAGCGGACCCGACAGTGAAGTTCGCTGTTGGTGACTTCACTTTGCGGCGGGTGCTTTTCCGTCACCTGGAAGTGGAATCGCCCTACAACACCTACAAGCACGGGGGACTGCCCCCGGGACCCATCCGCGTACCCTCCATCAAGGCAATCGACGGCGTGCTGAACCCGGAAGAACACAACTACCTTTTCATGTGCGCGAAGGAGGATCTGTCGGGGCGGCATAACTTCGCCACCACGCACGCGGAACATGCGCGCAACGCGGCGGCCTACCAGAGGGCATTAAACGAAAGGGGAATTTATTGAAGTAAAAAAACCACGCCTTCATCATCGTCTAACCTTTTATAAATGTTGGACGATTTGTAGTTAAAGGCTCAAAACGGGGGTAACCAAACTTCATCATTACCCGCCCTTTTAAAAAGGGTATTGCGCGAAAGGGGGGTTTTAGAGCAAAGAGGCCGGGAGACAGTCACTCACCATTTTCATTACCTCCTCCTTATCGCGGTGAAGGCGGGCGACCAACTCCTCCTTCGAATTGAATTTCACTTCGCCACGTACGAAATCGACAAACTCTACGCTTAGCGACTGGCCGTACAGGTCACCATCGAAGTTGAACAGGTTCACCTCCACGCTAATCACGCTCTCCTGGTTGAACGTGGGGCGGGTTCCAATGTATAGCATACCCGGGAAGACCTCATCACCCTTCAACTGAACCCGAACGGCGTAAACGCCCTTGGCAGGTACCACCTTATTAAGTTCCCGTAACTGAATATTCGCGGTGGGAAAACCGATGGTGCGCCCCACTCGGTTGCCCGGAACAATCGTCCCGGAGAGGGTGTAACGATACGAAAGCAACCGGTTGGCATCTTGGATGTTCCCGCTTTGCAGCAAGCTTCTAATCAGAGATGAACTGACATTGCGCTCCTCATCCAGCGGGAACCGGGTAGCCAACACTACCTTCATGCCCATCACCTGGCCGTGGCGGGCATACTGCTCGTACCCCTCCTCCCGATCGCGCCCAAACCGGTGATCGTACCCTACGAAAAGGGTATCTACCTGAAGGGTCTGTTTAAGCACACGACGCATGAATTCCTCGGCCGAAAGCCGGGATAAAGCCTCGGTAAAAGGCAGGTTGATACAGTAATCAATGCCAGTGGATGCCAACAGCGACACCTTCTCCTCAAACTCATTGAGTAGTAAGGGGCGATAATCCGACTGTAACACCTCCCGCGGATGCACCGGGAAAGTAATCACCACGGAGGGAAGTTCCCTGCGTCGTGCCTCCTCTTTCACCTGCTCGATAAGGTGGCGATGCCCCACGTGTACCCCGTCAAAGAAACCAACCGTGGCCACGGAAGTATGTCCTATCGATAACCAATCCTGACCATCTGGAAAAAACGCCTCTCCCCTCGTCACGAAAACCGGGGTAGTCTCTCGCCATTCCTTCGCTAAATCGATAATTTTCAAAGCAAAACAGTTAAACCAGTCCTGAAAACCGCGAAATTAACAAACTATCGCAGGGCAAAGTTAGCCATTTTCATCTACTTTTAATATCTTTGTGTTTTGTAATTGACTTACAGTATAAAACAATCCTTTTTAAGAAAAGACGATGAAATCTAGAATTCTTTTATTATTTGTTACAAGTATGATGGTTTTAGTAACTGCTTGTACTGGTGGGAAACATAATACCCTCACCCAGCAGGAAATAGCAGAGGGTTGGGAACTCCTGTTCGACGGGGAGACGCTAAACGGTTGGCGCGATTACAACGGCACAGAGCTCACCGCCCCCTGGTTCGTGGAGGATGGCATGATCCAAGCCAAGGGTGAAGGCGCCGATGAGCATGGTTATATCGTAACCGAAAAGCTGTACGAGAACTTCGAATTGACCTGGGAGTGGAGAATCGCCGACGGGGGAAATAGCGGTGTACTGTACCACGTTGTAGAGAACCCGAAATTTGCAGTTCCTTACGTGACAGGACCTGAATACCAATTGATCGATGACCTCGGGTTTCCCGAGCCACTGGAAGATTGGCAGAAAACGGCGGCAGACTACGCGATGTATACGACCGACCCAGCAAAGACCGTTATCAAGCCGGCAGGCGAGTGGAACAACTCCAAAATCGTTTTCGATAACGGCCATGTAGAACACTGGCTGAACGGCGAAAAGGTAATCGAGTTCGAAGCCTGGACTGAAGACTGGTTTGAACGCAAGAACAGTGGTAAGTGGGAAGATGCACCCGAATATGGGCTCGCCCGTAAAGGGGTGATCTGTCTACAAGACCATGGTTCTGCAGCCTGGTTCCGCAACATTAAGATCAAAGAATTACCCCGCGTGAACAAGGAGGTTGTCCTCTTTAACGGGGAAAACCTACACGGGTGGGAAACGTACGGCACGGAGAAATGGTACGTTGAAGATGGACTGCTCATATGCGAAAGTGGACCGGACAAGCAGTACGGCTACCTCGCGACCCGGGAATATTACGACAACTTTGACTTGACGGTGGAATTCAAGCAAGAGGCCGATGGCAACTCGGGCCTGTTCTTCCGCTCGTTTATCGAGCCAGGCGTTATCGTAAACGGTTGGCAGGTAGAGGTGGCACCCAAAGGACACGATACTGGTGGCATCTACGAATCTTACGGGCGCGGGTGGCTGGTACAGATTCCCGACGAGAAAGAGGACATCCTGAAAGAGGGCGAGTGGAACACCATGCGGATTCGCGTGGAAGGCGATAACGTGAAGACGTGGCTGAACGGCGAAGAGATGGTGGACCTGACGGATGAGAAGATTGGGAAGGCACAAGGGCGCATCGCGCTGCAAATACATGACGGGGGAGGCATCCGGGTACTCTGGAGAAACCTGAAGCTGCAAACCCTTTAATATTCCCCCCGTGGGATAGTGAATTCACTATAGTACCCTGCCCACGAGTGGCAGGGTATTTTTACGTGGGCGCACTACTCCCATTTACAAGCAAGTATCGCTGCATGAGTAGTAACCATCTTAAAAAGAAGCATGATAGAAAAAAAAGAACTTTTTAAAAACAAGCTTTTAAAGCATATTGTTGAGGGAATTCACGAGAAGAAGGGGAAGAACATCAACACGATCGAATTGATAGGCATATCGGGGGCAGTGTGTGACTATTTCGTGATCTGTGAGGGGAATACCCCCACGCAGGTGTCGGCACTGGCCGAATCGGTAGAAAAAATGGTCTGGGAAAACATGGGTGAACGCCCATTGCGCGTGCACGGCAAACAGAACGCAGAATGGATAGGTATGGATTACGGGAACGTGATCGTGCATATATTCCTACCTGAACTGAGAAGCTTCTACAACATCGACCTCCTTTGGCAGGATGCACGGGCCGTGCGAATTCCTTCCGCCGATTAAAACATATTCCTTGAAAAATTGTTACATCCTTACAGCGTTGAACTGTTTTTTTCGGCCATGATGAAATAAAATCAACGATTACGCTGAAACACCAGCAGTTATAGTCAAATCCAATAGTCATGGTGAAATGGTATTATCGCTTCTTGTTAAAGCAAAACCAATAGCCGAGGTGAGATAAAGTCAACGCCCTATGTTATCATTTTTTAGAAAAGGAAGAGAGCAAAAGCAATGAGCAACAGCAATAAAGATAAAAAACAGGATAAACAACCTACCCTACGTCCCAACCTGGGGGGAAACCCCAATGCCAAGAGACCGTTCAACCCCTACTGGGTGTACGGCATCATCTTCCTGGTGCTGATGGGGATGTTCTTCTTTGGGCAAGATACCACGATGAAGGAGGTCAAATGGTCGGATTTCCAAGAGTACGTGAGGGACAACCGCATCAAAAGCTTGGTGGTATACAACAACAAGGGCACCGCACAAGCCATCGTGAGGGAAGAGTCCATCCACCACGTGTTCGGGGATGATGCCGACCGCGTGGGAAGAACGCCGGTTATCCAGGTAAAAGGGGCTTCGGCCGATGCCATCTCCAAGTTCATTGAAGAGGTGAAGAGCGAGCAGAAGTACGACATCGAAATGAGCTTCGACACCACGTCGGAGATATGGGGCATACTGCTCACCTTTGCACCGTTCCTCCTGCTGATCATCGTCTGGGTATGGATGTTACGCAGGATGCAAGGGGGCGGTGCCGGTAGCGGAGGCGTCTTTAGCGTGGGGAAATCCAAGGCACAACTGTTTGATAAGGACTCCAGCCAGAAGGTGACGTTTCAAGACGTGGCGGGTCTCTCCGAAGCGAAGGAGGAGGTACAGGAGATCGTGGAGTTCCTGAAAAACCCGGGCACCTATACCAAGTTGGGCGGTAAAATTCCAAAGGGCGCCCTCCTGGTAGGTCCTCCGGGGACAGGTAAGACCCTGTTGGCCAAAGCGGTAGCCGGTGAAGCCAACGTGCCCTTCTTTTCCATCTCCGGGTCCGACTTCGTGGAGATGTTCGTGGGGGTAGGCGCATCGCGGGTGCGGGATCTCTTCCGCCAGGCGAAAGAGAAAGCGCCCTGCATCGTCTTTATCGACGAGATCGATGCCGTGGGAAGGGCGCGCGGCAAAAACACGGGGTTCAGTTCGAACGACGAGCGGGAGAACACCCTCAACCAGCTCCTGACCGAGATGGACGGTTTTGGCTCCAACAGTGGTGTCATCATCCTCGCGGCGACCAACCGGGCCGACGTGCTGGACAAGGCATTGCTGCGCGCCGGGCGATTCGACCGACAGATCTACGTGGAGTTGCCTGACCTGAACGAGCGAAAGGAGATCTTTAAAGTGCACCTGCGCCCTATCAAGATCGACGAGTCGGTGGACGTGGATTTCCTGTCGCGCCAAACCCCGGGTTTCTCGGGTGCCGATATCGCCAATGTATGCAACGAAGCGGCGCTCATCGCGGCACGAAACAAGAAGAAGTTCGTGCAGAAAGAGGATTTTATGAGTGCGGTAGACCGTATCGTGGGAGGACTGGAGAAAAAGAACAAGATCATCACGCAAGAAGAGAAGAAAACCATCGCGATACACGAGGCAGGACACGCTACCCTTAGCTGGTTCCTGGAGCATGCCAACCCTCTGGTAAAGGTCACCATTGTGCCGCGCGGTAAAGCGCTGGGAGCCGCCTGGTACCTGCCGGAGGAGCGACAAATCACCACCAAGGAGCAGATGCTCGATGAGATGTGTGCCCTCCTGGGGGGACGGGCTGCCGAAGAGCTATTCGTGGGACAAATTTCATCGGGCGCGATGAACGACCTGGAACGGGTAACGAAACAGGCTTACGCGATGGTCACCTACATGGGGATGAGCGACAAGCTCCCTAACCTGAGCTATTACGACTCATCCGGGCAGGAATTCGCCTTCTCAAAACCCTACAGCGAGGATACTGCTGAGCTAATCGACTCAGAGGTGAAGGCAATGATCGCCGAGCAATACGAACGGGCGAAGCAGATATTGAGTGACAAAACGGAAGGACACAAACAACTGTCCCAAATATTGCTGGAGAAAGAGATCATCTACGCCGAAGACCTGGAACATGTCTTCGGTAAACGCCAATGGATATCGCGGGCGCAGGAGATCCTCGATAGCAATCAGGAGTCAAGTGATAAAACAGATGAGGCCTCAAAGCCGGAAATTCCCTTTACAACGGAGGAGATTGCTCAATAAAGCCCGCATCCTCCAATAAAAACAACGGGGAGATTCGTTGTGTGATTACAAAAACTTAACAATAAAATGAGTATGAAGAGTAGATTTGAAAAAGTAGCGTTGCCCTACGCGACCGATGCCCTGGAGCCGGTCATGAGCAAACGAACCATTGAGTTTCACTACGGTAAACACCACCAAGCCTACGTGGATAACTTGAACCGGTTAACGGTGGGGACGAAGTTCGAGAACGCCGACCTTATCACGGTGGTCAAGGAGAGCGATGGTGCCATTTTTAACAACGCCGGACAGGTATACAACCACGACCTCTTCTTTACCTCCTTTAAAAAGGGTGGCGGGGGAGAACCGACCGGTGCTTTAGCCAAAGCGATCAATGAGCAGTTTGGTTCTTTCGAGCAGTTCAAAGAGCAGTTCAACGCGGCCGGCGTTGCCCTGTTCGGCTCCGGATGGGTATGGCTGGCGAAAGACGCTGACGGCAAACTCTCCATCGAGAAGGAGGGCGGCGCCGGGAACCCGATCACCAGGGGGTTAATCCCCATCTTGGGCTTCGACGTGTGGGAACACGCCTACTACCTGGACTACCAAAACAGGCGGGGAGACCACCTGAAGGAGCTCTGGAGCATCATCGACTGGGAAGCCATAGGTAAGAGGTACGCCTAACGCGCGAACGTTGATTGACGACTAACATACATCGGGGGCGAAACTTGTAACGGTTTCGCCCCCTTGTTTTTCCTTCACCCGATTTATTTATCTCTACCCATTTATGTCATCTATCCCTTCAAATCTTCCGGATTAAAAAGTATTTCACGAAAACCCACTCCGTCATTTAACCTCTAACCTCCAATTTAATGCCGGTGAGCATCCTTCCCGAGTGGATGGTTTGCCGGCGTGCCGAGAAGAAGAGGTCCTCCCTTTCAAAGGTACAAAGACCACTTATTCCTACCTGGCCTTCGGGGACACCCAGCCTGATGAGTTCCCGGCGGTTGATCTCCGTCAAGTCAATGTGGCACTTGCCTGAACTGGGCTCCCGGTAACTGACCGCCCTATCGGAGAGGTCAAACCCCTCCTCCCGGAACGCCTCGACCAGCTCATCCCCCACCTCGTAGTGTTGCTGGCTAATCGCGGGTCCCATCCCTACGATCAGATCCCGTGCAGAAGTTCCATAGTTCCGCTCCATCTCGCGAAAACTGTTCTCCACGATACGCCCCAAGGTCCCCTTCCAGCCTGCATGAATGGCAGCAATCGCCCCACTCCCCTTATCGTACAGCAATATGGGAACACAGTCTGCCGTCGTGACACATAAGAACACCCCTGGCTGGTTCGTTACCAGGGCATCCACCCCGTACAGCGCCTCAACAGCCTCCGTTCGACTCAAGCTCAAGAAGTCGGAATCGACAGTCAACACCCTGTTGCTATGCGTCTGGTGGGGAATGATAAAGTTCTCTACCGGGGTGTACAACATCCGGGCGATACGTTGCCGGTTCTCATGAATGTTCAACGGGCTATCGTCCGAGAAATTACCCGTGTTCAGCGATGCGAAGGCGCCGCGACTCACGCCCCCCTCGCGGGTGGTGCTGAAGTGAACGATGCCCCCTTCCTGATCCAACAGGTCAAAAAGAAGCAGATTACTATGTTCGGGGTGCAGTTTCATAAAACATCCGAGTTAAGCTCCCGCCACAGCAGGTCTTTCAATTCCGTGATGCCGTAACCCGTGACGGAGGAGATAAAGACGTGGGGGATACCTTCAGGCAGGTGCAAGCGAAGTTCCCGCATCAACTCATCGTCCAGCAGGTCCGATTTCGAGATAGCCAGCAGGTGCTTCTTGTCGAGCAGGTCTGGATTATACTGTTCCAGCTCGTTATATAAAATAGCGTACTCCTCCCGGATATCGGCGCTATCGGCGGGGATCAGGAAGAGCAACAGCGAGTTGCGTTCTATATGCCGCAGGAAGCGCAACCCGAGTCCCCTCCCCTCGCTAGCGCCTTCAATGATACCGGGAATATCGGCCATCACGAACGACTGCATGTCGCGGTAGCTGACGATGCCCAAGTTGGGCTCAAGGGTAGTAAACGGGTAGTCGGCGATCTTAGGCTTCGCGGCCGACACCACGGAGAGGAGGGTCGATTTCCCGGCATTCGGGAACCCCACCAGTCCCACATCGGCCAACAGCTTGAGCTCCAAGGTCACCCACCGCTCCTCGCTGGGCTCACCCGGCTGGGCATATCGCGGCGTTTGGTTGGTGGACGTTTTAAAGTTCACGTTACCCAAGCCCCCTCGTCCCCCTTTGACGACCACCGCCTCCTGATCATGATCGGTGATGTCACAGAGGTGTTCCCCGGTTTCGGCATCGTACGCCAAGGTGCCACATGGTACCTCGATGACCTTCGACTCTCCCGACTTCCCGGTCCGGTTGGCCTTGGAACCGCTCTCACCGTCCCCTGCAAAGATATGACGCTGGTAGCGAAGGTGGAGCAACGTCCAAAAATTCCGGTTGCCCCGCAAAATGATGTCACCGCCATCACCGCCATCGCCACCATCGGGACCGCCCTTGGGAACAAACTTCTCCCGCCGGAGATGGGCAGAACCGGCCCCCCCCCTCCCGGAACGACAAAAAATCTTCACATGGTCAACGAAATTGCTTCCCGTCATGCCTTTACAAACAGTTGGTCTACCGCTGACGCCATGGAGGCAAAAATATCGTCTACCGAACCAACACCCTCTATCTCCACGAGTTTACCCTGGTTACGGTAAAACTCCTTAAGCGGGGCCGAGAGCTCATGATATACCCGCAGCCGCGATTCGATAACCTCTAAGTTATCATCAGAACGACCCGACATTTCGCCACGCTTGAGCAAGCGTTGAATCAACTCATCCTCATCAACCTCTAAACTGAGTACGATCGATACCCGCTCGTTGTACTTGGCCAACATCTGGTCGAGCGCCTCACCTTGCACCAACGTACGGGGGAAGCCATCAAAAATTAAACCGGGCTTGGTGCAGCATCGCTTCAGCTGATCTTCCAACAGTCCAATAACGATGTCATCGGGTACCAGGTGCCCTTTGGATATGTAGGAGTCAGCCACCGCACCCAACGCGGTTCCCTCCCTGATCTCTTCCCTGCACAACTCCCCGGTAGATATGTGCTTTAGCTCATATCTCTCTATCAGCTTCTCACTTTGTGTCCCTTTTCCTGAACCTGGGGCACCGAATAGTATAATGTTCAACATAAATGGTAAAATAAGTTACAAAGATACGCTATTCTCCCTATTTTGCTTGCTTTACCTCAAGCTTATTGCCGATTTCGACCCTTTTTTCTTCATTCCAAAGGATCGCGTCCACTCTATCTATTCGCAGGGTAAATTCGTAAGGTGAAAAAGATGCCCTTGAACCAAACCCCTTCAGAAATGTTTACCTACTGAAATCAAAATCAACACAAGTTACGATGAAAAAAGATGACTTCAAAGAGAAAACGTACCAAATTGTAAATGATTTGGCCGACAGGATTAACAAACTCGAGGAGAAAGCCAACGAGATAGCGGACGACAAGAAAGAGGAGTACCGGGAGCAACTGGACAAGCTGAAGGAGACGAGGGACAAGCTGGCATCGAAGCTAAAGGAGTACGAACGCATGACCGAAGGGAGGTGGAGCGTGATCCGGGAGAGCGCGGGCAGCTTCTTCGGATCGGTAGCCGAAGCGTGGAAAGAGAACTACCGGAAAGTGGCCGACGCGTTCCGTGAAAAGGAGCCAAAAGAACCCAAAGAGCCGACAGAGCCAAAAGACGCTTGATCGCCCTATTATAGAGACACCACGTGATATCCTTTGAGTCTAAATTCATTATCTACAGACTCCAATCTACCTGACAATAAAGAGTATTGTGGACGGGCGGGGCAGTTGGAACCGCGGTTGTCTCGTTGAAAGGCAAAGTAATTTATTTCTCCTGATTCATTTGGGTGCCTTCTGTTTCGCCATTTCATCAATCGCCTCCACGATATCCAATTTTACGAGTTCCCAAGCCTTATTCTTTAAACAAATAGGGTTGAAGTCTTCATCTGCAGTAGAAAAATCGACAAAAGCAGTAATCACTTCTTCTCTATCGTGGGTATACTTATATCGTTGTTGATGAATTTGAAACATTTCCTGTACAGAATATCTGTTCAGTAATTCATGTATATCCCAAAAATCTTTTTTTCGTCCTCCTCGGGATATTACATCCACTTTCATGGCGATTATGTCGGGAATACTGGCCATACGTATCCCGTCGATTACCTCAAGGGAATCCGATATCTCATTGCGATAGTACAAATCAACTTTAACAGCATCCGCTTTAGAACGCCCGATAAAGTACGATCGACCGAATCCCACGATGTCTGTACTGTCGATACAAGAGCAATAAGGAAAGTTTCGCTCAAAGTAATTCTCGAAAAGTGAAAAATCCAAACTGCCATAGGAGACGTTGGTGAAAAGGTCTATATCTACTGACCTCCTATGTCCTAATCGCAAACTGAGTGATGTTCCTCCCACTAAACAGAATGGTTTAAATAACGGCTCCTGCATCAATGTTTGGAGCATCTCTTTCAATTGCCGAGTAACAGTTTCATAATAAAGATATTTATCCGTTTTTTTATTCATGTGGAACTAATTTATAAAATCGTCTGATTTCTTTTATTTCAGCTTTGTTACCTCGCTCCATAACTCGGTTGATAACCGCTTTTTTATGTTCCGCCCAATTTATTTTATCGAAATCGGCATCCCAAAATAGAGATTTCCGAATATTAGGCGTACCTGAAAAAAGAGCGGAAAGCTCTTTGTCTCGATAATTTCGCAGGGCATAATGGGTTTGCAAAAGCGACAGGAAACCGTATTCGTAGCCCATCGCTTTTTCTATTTCGATGGCTTGCTCTATTGTTAAATCCCTTTTGCCGCCAATAATCGCGTTAATCGTTTGGTAGTGAATATTCGTTTTCCCAGCCAAAGAACGTTGAGTCACGGATCGTTTTTTTAAATCACGCTCAATTAACCTGCCCGGATGAATGCCTTTAAGTATTTCGATGCGATTATTCATTGTTCCATATCTATTTTCGACAAAGATAATAAAAGTAAACAAATTCGTTTACTTTTCCCCAATAATTTTACAAACAACAGAGGCAGTAGTAGCCACTCATCGCACGTTCGATGGCGTGAAAAAAGCCATTATCGAATCGTTGGAATTTTCAAAAGAAGGATATATAGAAAGCGGGAAATCCTTGCCGACTTGGGTAAACGGTTACGAAGTAGCATATAAATTAAAACGAGTTTTTTATTCATGATGTAATAAACGTGTTTATTGATTTATTTTCTCAACCATTCCGAAGTCAAACGTTTTTGTTTTCCGCGTGTAATGTTTAAAAAGAGATAAAGATTTCTTGGCCAGCTCCATATTCACATCTTCTTTTGTCCCTAAATATGAAAATGAGGTGTAATAGTCAAAAGTAATGATTTTTATCTTGAAAATCATTCTAATGTTCAAAAGTAATGATTTACATGGAAAGGAAAAGAACAACACGAGCCCCCCGATACCGCTTACTGGTATCGGGGGGCTCGTGTTGAGGTACCTGGCGGATTCGAACCGCCGTAAACGGTTTTGCAGACCGCTACCTAGCCACTCGGTCAAGGTACCTGGTAGGTGTTAAAGCGAACGCGAAGATACGTTATTTTCCTCTAGTTGCAAAGGATTTGCTCCTTTCTTTACGAAAAGAGCAGCCGGAAGGCATCGCTCACCTTGCGTACCTCCACGATCTTGATAGGCCCCCTCTTATGATATCCCTTAAGGTTGCTGGAGGGGATCAAAATACGGGAGAAACCCAACTTCTCGGCCTCCTGCACACGCTGCTCCACGCGGTGAACCGGGCGAATCTCACCCGAGAGGCCCACTTCCCCGCAGAGGCAGGTATCGGGATCTACCGTCATGTCGAGGCTCGACGACAATACCGCCGTGATTACCGACAGGTCCATCCCGGGATCGCTTACCCGCAACCCGCCGGCGATATTCAAGAAGACATCCTTCTGGGTAAGCTTGAAGCCCGCACGCTTCTCCAGCACGGCCAGCAGCATGTTCATCCGGCGGATATCGAAGCCGGTGGCCGACCGCTGGGGGGTGCCGTACGCGGCGCTGCTGACCAGCGCCTGGGTTTCGATCAAGAAGGGACGGATGCCCTCGATCGCGGCGGCGATGGCGACACCGCTCAGCCCCTCGTGGTTTTGGGTAAGCAACAGCTCGGAAGGGTTGCTCACCTCCCGTAAGCCCGATTGGTTCATCTCGTAAATACCCAGTTCGGCGGTACTCCCGAACCGGTTCTTAATGGCCCGCAACACCCGGTACATGTAGTGCTGGTCACCCTCGAACTGCAGCACCGCATCCACGATATGTTCCAGCACCTTAGGCCCCGCGATGCTCCCCTCCTTGGTGATGTGACCGATTAGTACTACCGGCGTACCCGACTGCTTGGCGAACTTGAGTAACAACGATGCACACTCGCGCACCTGCGAGAGGCTGCCCGGGGCGGAATCCAGCGCATCACTATAAACCGTCTGTATGGAGTCGATAATCAACAGCCGGGGCGACAGGCTCTTCACGTGCCGAAAGATCTCGTCGAGGTCGGTCTCGCAGACGATCCAGCAGTCGTCATTCTCCAGCCCGATGCGCTCGGCCCTGAGCTTCAGCTGCCGGGCGCTCTCCTCGCCGGATACGTAAAGGATGGGGAGCCCCTTGAGCTTGAGGGCGGTCTGCAAGACAAGGGTCGACTTGCCAATACCGGGCTCACCACCAATGAGTACCACCGAAGCGGGCACCAGCCCACCACCCAACACCCGGTTCAACTCGGCATCCCGCGTATCGATCCGCGGTTCCTCTTCCGCCCGGATATCCCGCAACGTGAGCGGCTCGCTTTTTTGATTAGTGAAGGAGCGGGTATCTTCCGGCTTGGAAGCGGCATCCTTGCGCACCACCTCCTCCACGAAGGTGGACCACTCACCGCAAGAGGGACAGCGACCCATCCACTTGGGCGACTCGTGCCCGCACTGACTGCAAAAATAGACCGTTTTTAACTTTGCCATCCGTTGTTGGTATAGGGGTGAAAATCGTTGAAAAAAATCAAGCGGATCCTTTTAATAGAGTAAAGGTACAAAAATTTCTTGTATGTTTGCAACTACAACTAAAACCGGTTACAATGTCAGTCATACACAAGCTTATTGCCCAGTCGCTCTCTATCCCGATCAAGTCCATTGAGAACTGCGTCCAGCTCCTGGAGGAGGGAGCCACCATCCCCTTTATAAGCCGTTACCGGAAGGAGGCCACCGGGGGACTCGACGAGGTACAGGTGGGGCAGGTACAATCGCTTCACGAGAAGTACATGGAGCTCGTGAAACGAAAAGAGTTCGTACTAAAAACGATAGCGGAGCAGGAGAAGCTGACCCCCGAACTGGAGAAGGCCATCGAGGGGTGCTGGGACGCTACCGAGTTAGAGGACCTCTACCTCCCCTATAAGCCGAAACGGAGGACCCGTGCCGAGATGGCGCGAGAGAAGGGGTTAGAGCCTTTGGCCGGCTGGCTGATGGCGCAACACCGGGGCTCACCGGAGGCCAAGGCCGCCACGTTCGTGAGCGAGGAGGTACCCTCTGCCGACGAAGCGCTGAAAGGGGCGTGCGACATCATCGCGGAGTGGGTGAACGAGGATGCCGCGGCACGGCAAGCGGTACGAAACATCTTTGCCCGAGAGGCGGTCATCACGTCGAAGGTGGTGAAGGGGAAAGAGGAGGAGGGGGAGAAGTACCGCGACTACTTCGACTTCACCGCACCGCTCTCCCGTTGCCCGTCGCACCGAATCCTGGCCATCCGCCGGGGTGAGTCAGAGGGGTTCCTGCGGGTCTCCATCTCGCCGGAAGAGGAGAAGTGTATCGACCGGCTGACCCGCCGCTTCGTGAAGAACGACAGCGAAGCGGCCGGCCACGTGGAAAACGCGGTGGTGGACGGTTATAAGCGGTTGTTGAGGCCCTCGATCGAGACCGAGTTCGCCAACCTCTCGAAGGAGAAAGCGGACGACGAGGCGATCGCGGTCTTCGCGGGAAACCTGCGGCAACTGCTGTTAGCCCCACCCCTGGGACAGAAACGGATCCTCGCTATTGACCCCGGCTACCGCACCGGCTGCAAGGTGGTCTGCCTCGACGAGCAGGGGAACCTATTGCACAACGAGACTATCTACCCCCACCCGCCACAAAACGAGGTGGCCAAAGCGGCCAACAAGGTAACGAAGCTGGTGTCCGCCTACCGGATCGAGGCGATCGCCATCGGCAACGGCACCGCGAGCAGGGAGACCGAACGGTTTATCGCCAACCTGAGGTACGACAGAGAGGTGAAGCTATTCGTCGTGAGCGAGAGTGGTGCCTCGGTCTACTCCGTCTCCAAAATAGCCCGGGAGGAGTTTCCCGAGTTCGACGTGACGGTGCGGGGAGCGGTATCCATCGGGCGGCGACTGAGCGACCCGCTGGCAGAGCTGGTGAAAATCGACCCAAAATCGATCGGCGTGGGACAGTACCAGCACGACGTGGACCCGACGAAGCTCAAGCGGTCGCTCGACCAGACGGTGGAGAGCTGCGTGAACCAGGTGGGGGTGAACCTTAACACGGCGAGCAAACACCTCCTCACCTACGTGTCGGGACTGGGTGACGCGCTGGCGCAAAACATCGTGACATACCGTGCGGAGAATGGACCGTTTCGCTCGCGCAACGAGCTGAAGAAGGTGCCCCGACTGGGCGAAAAAGCCTTCCAGCAGTGTGCCGGCTTCCTCCGCGTGCCCCACTCGGAGAACCCGCTGGATAACTCCGCGGTGCACCCGGAGAGCTACCCGGTAGTGAAGCGGATGGCGGGCGACCTAAACCTGCCGGTACAAGAGCTGATGCACAACAAACCACTTATCGACACGATCGATATTAACCGGTACAAGACAGAGACGGTAGGCACGGAGACGCTCACCGACATCCTGCAGGAGCTAGAGAAACCAGGGCGGGATCCCCGCGGCGAGGCGAAGGTGCTGGAGTTCGATCCCAATATCCGGGTGATTAGCGACCTGAAAGAGGGGATGGTGCTGCCCGGCGTCGTCACCAACATCACCAACTTCGGCTGCTTCGTGGATGTAGGCATCAAGGAGAACGGGCTGGTTCATATCTCGGAGTTGGCAGACCGGTTCGTGTCGAACCCGGCAGAGGTGGTATCGCTGCACCAGCACGTGAAGGTGAAAGTGTTGTCGGTCGATATAGAACGAAAAAGAATTCAACTAAGTATGAAAGATGCGTGATAGGTGGGTAAAAGGCACGCAAACAATTTTCGCAAAAGCTGTAAGAAAGCCCCAAAAAACGCCGAACAAAACGGCTAAAAAAGCCTGTGGAGAAGAAAAAACACGTTTTTTCCCCCATTTTCAAGAACCGAAATAGCGTTTCATCTGTTTCAATTTTGATCACTTAAACAACAGAGCCCATGTCATCATCTTCAAAAAACGAAAAAAACATTCCCGAATCTATCGATTACGCCCATCTGTTCGAAGGAATTCGGAATTTTAAAGCGAACGAGCTCATTCCCCGCCAGGAGTTTTTCGAGGCATTGGCGCATCAACAGAACCCGCACACCCTCTTCATCGGGTGTTCCGATTCGCGCGTTATACCCAACGTGGTTACCCAAACCATCCCCGGTGAACTGTTCGTAGTGAGGAATATAGGCAACTTTGTCCCCCACTACCTGAAAAAGTCCGAGACCTTCCTGGCCACCTCCGCGGTGATAGAGTACGCGGTTCTGCAACTGAATGTCGATAACATCGTGGTTTGCGGTCACTCCAACTGCGGGGGCTGTGCAGCCCTGTACCAGGAGGAGGAACTAAAACACCTCCCGCACACCAAAATTTGGCTTCAACTGGCAGAACCGGTGAAAAAAATCGTGGAGGAAAAAATCGCCAAAAAGAAGATTACCCTTGAAGAGCGCAGCGAGTACACCGAAAAGATGAACGTGGTAGAGCAGCTCAGGCACTTGATGAAATACCCCTATATCCGGAAACGGGTAAGGGAAGGAAAGTTAAACGTGATGGGCTGGTATTACAACATCGAAGAGGGAGAGATTTACAATTACGACCGGAAGCGGCGGCGGTTTATCCGGGTTGAATAAGGTTTTAGAATTACACAACATTCGATTCCCTATCTACCGCTCGGTTCTTGTATACCTTTAGACCCTCTGATAACCTGTAGTTTTGTGCGCAACAGTAGTTTACTACAACCAGTAATTCATCGTAGTGAGCTCGCGATTACCATTCGATTTCTAATTGCTTATCCATCAATTGGAACGACTTCCGGTGATGAACGGTTACCCCATGTCGCATAATAGCCTCGCGGTGTTCACGGGTGGGGTACCCTTTGTTACGTTTCCATCCATAAACGGGAAATTGCTCGTGCAGTTTCTCCATGTACTCATCCCGGTAGGTCTTTGCCAACACCGAGGCCGCCGCGATCGAGAGGAGATGAGCGTCCCCTTTGACCATGCAGCTATGCGGAATGTCCCGGAAGGGGCGAAACCGGTTGCCATCCACCAAAATATGCTCCGGCATCACGGTCAGACTACCCAGCGCCCGATGCATCGCCTCCACCGATGCCCACAAGATATTCATCGCATCGATCTCCCCAGGACTACAGCTCCCCACCGCATAACAGACCGCCTCTTCCTCAATAACGGGCCGCAATGCACGCCGCTGCCCCTCCGTGAGCTGCTTGGAGTCCGTCAACCCCTCGCATTGGAACCCTTCCGGCAGGATCACCGCCGCGGCAAACACGGGACCCGCCAAACAGCCACGACCCGCCTCATCGCACCCGGCTTCGATACGGCCGGGAATCATGCTGTTCAATAAAGGTGTGAGCAACTGTTTCATTTAGTTCATTAAAACCGTCAATAACGGAAAGTGAGCATCAAGTACCGTTTAGAGGAGACAACATTCAAGGGGCTAAACGTTAAGAGCATAAAGGAACAAAAGAACAAAAGAACAAAAGAACAAAAGAACAAAAGAGAGAAACACAAAACCGTTCAAGGGTTCAAAAGAGGGAATCACTACGATGGCAAAAGGTAACGCGGTCAAGCAAAGAGTTAAGTGACCCAACAGTGAAGCTGTGCGAGAATCAGACATCAAAATGGCGAGGCAGTGAAACGCTTAAGAGGTAATTAGCCGCTCAATCTCTTCGAGATTGGACCGGAAACCCTTGTCGACATCCAGGTAGTTCTTGACAGTATTGCAAGCGTGCAACACCGTGGCGTGGTTGCGGTTGCCTACCCGCGACCCAATTTGCGAAAGGGAGAGCTCCGTATGCTTCTTGATGAAATACATGATTACCTGCCGTGCCTGCACGATCTCCCGTTTACGGGAGGGCGACTGTATGAGCTCCTTCTTCACGTTGTAGTACTCCGATACGGTATCCTGTATCTTTTCAACCGTCACCCGCTTCTGTTCAAACCGGATACTCTGCTCCATCACCCTACGCGCGAGACTCATGTCAATATCCCGATTATTGATGATGGAGTGAGCCATCAGCGAGACGATAATTCCCTCGAGATCACGCACGTTTTCGGTCACGTTTTCCGCGATGTAATCGATCACGTTATCCGGGATAGTGAGACCATCGGACAACACCTTGTTTTGCAATATCTTCTTGCGAAGCTCCTTGTCCGGCCGCTCCAGCATGGTACTCAATCCCCAGCGAAAACGGGTAAGCAAGCGCTCTTCCACCCCTTGCATATCCATAGGGGCGCAGTCGGAAGTCATCACCAACTGCTTGTTGTTCTGATGCAGGTGGTTGAAGATATGGAAAAAGGTGTTCTGCGTCTTCTCCAGTCCCGACAGCTCCTGAATGTCATCGATAATCAGCACGTCGATACTCTGATAGAAGTTGATGAAGTCGTTGATGGTGTTGAAACGCCGCGCATCGGTGTACTGCACCTTAAAGAGGTGGGCCGACAGGTAGAGCACCTTCTTATCGGGGTAACGATCCAGGACACCCGAGCCGATGGCGTGACAGAGATGGGTCTTGCCCACACCCGAGGGACCATGAATGAACAGGGGGTTGAACGCTGTCTTTGCCGGGCTCATCGACACCGCCTCGGCGGCAGTGCGAGCCAACCGGTTGCTCGAACCCTCGAAAAAGTTGGTGAAGGTATATTTCGAGTTAATCTGCGAATCGAACTGGGCAGGCTCTACGCGATCGAAGGGACTGGGCACCTTGACCGGGGGTTTCTTTTCGCCCCTCTTATCATGCGGGGTATAGGGCTTAACCTCGCCACGCATCTCCACGGCGGTATTGCTTTCGGTCTCCACCAGGATGCGGTAGTTCAAGATGGTCCCTTGACCGATCTCCCGGTAAAGCGTCTGTTGAATTAAATCGAGGTATTTATCTTCCAGGTACTCGTAGAAGAACTGACTGGGAACCTGTATGGTTAATACGCGGTCCTTGTATTTTAATGGAACAATGGGGGCAAACCACGTGTTGAACGCCATCTCGGGGATATTGTCCCGAATGACCTCCAAACAGTTGTTCCATAAAACTTGACAGTTCTTTTTCATGTAGTCCTATATCTTTTGCTCCTTTCTGGTTAATTCCCTTCTATTTTGCTCTCATTCATTTTAGTTAGCTATTCAAGAAAACGAGAGGGCCTCATGTAGCACTTATTTGGGTTATTTGTTCGGGGAGCGAAAGCTCTATTCAATCCCCTTACTTAACACCTGCACATTGACCTTCTCTCTTGAATGTTTTTCAAAAACGGGAGTACAAATATTCAAAAAAAAAATGAGAAAAAAAAATGCACCCGCCATTAATTGACCTCCCATTTTCCAA
>JGI24710J26742_10000079_pt1 | contig 75749 bp, 78 predicted proteins | sample BioPla2DNA2_FD_26742 | JGI IMG/M metagenome (IMG submission 26742) | reverse complement strand
TTACACGAAGAAGTATTATCATTAGATTTATTGTATAAGCAAGCGCTTGAAGGAGAAAATAAATGAAACATATATTTTCAAGAACTTTAGAAACAACAATAAAAAAAGTAAGTCTAATTGTCAGTATTGCAATTAGCATTGCAGTAGGAGCAATCGTTGTTAATGCTAACAAAAATAATGTTGGTGCTTATCAAAATGTTTTAGAAAACGCATTAATGTTACAGCATTTACTGGTATATTTTGTTATTGCTGGTTTCTTATTAATGGTATCTACAATTTCTAATGCAACAGGACTTATTGCTAGTGAAGTGCATGAAGGAACATTCAAACTGTTAGCTGCCAAACCAAATTCAAGAACGCAGATTTTAGTAGGCAAAATACTAGGAGTCATACTAGGTCAAATTATCTTACTGGCAGTATCATTATTGTCATATTTTTCAACAGTAATTATTGCTAGTAATATTGATGGAAACATTATTAAAGAAATGGTATCTTATTTACCAGCATATTTCTTATATGGTGTTGTGATTATCTTATTTTTTACTGCCGTATCAACTTTCTTAAGTTGTGTCGCTAAAAGAAAAATTACCGCATTGCTACCACTTTTAGCAATAGTAGTAATTGCACTTGGATTTTTACCACTTCAAAGAGTCATGACACTGGTTAGGGAAGGTTCATCCCCAGTTACATTATACTATGTGGATATGAACTATCATTTTGGTTTAATTTTTAAATTTTTCGTTGAATTAGTAGATCCGATTAAACCAAACAGGATTATAGGTTATTTAACTAATTTGTTTACTGATTATAAGCTGGATCCAGATGTAACACGCCAGGAATGGGGTGGAAGAATTTTGCTAGCTAACAATTATTTATCAGCGACAGTTGTAATGCTATTTTATTCAATAATATCTTTAGTAAGTTATGTGATGTCATTTGTGATAATTAAGAAAAAAGACATTTAAAAAATTAAAGACCATTTGAATACTTATAAAAAAAGACTATCAGTTCCAATATGATAGTCTTTTACTATAATCTTTATAAGTCTATGGGTGTAGAAATAGGAGCATCTAATAATTCTGGATTTTCTAATAGGTGTTTGAAAATAGCAATACTTTTTACAAAATAGAAACCATCAGCAATTCTTTCATCAATTGTAAAAGAAATTTTCATTGCATCTTTTACTTGGTAAGTTCCATCATCATTGAAGAATGGAACTTTTTTTACTTTATTCAGTAAAATAAAGATGGAATTGGTGCTCCAGTTAATTAGATGATGATATTCTGCTTCTAAATTGATGGAACCTAAATTTGAAACATAAGCACTTGTTCGATATGGATCAACATCTAATATAGCTTTTGGTACTTTATCATAATAATCTAAAACAAATAATAATTTTACTACAATTCTTAGTAACCAACGAGGAATCTTGGTAAACCACTCGATAGTATTGGTGGTATCATCCTGAATACCTTCTCCTTTTATTTTNTATACTTCTTTACAAATCTTATTGTGGATTTGTTCAGAGATATTTTCATCATTATCTTCTACTTTAATGATTACTAGTGATTCATCAGCATTATCTTCAAATTTATTTTTAGCGGTGAAAGAGAAGGAAATTTCTTTTCTATCATAAAACCTATGGCCAATAGTAAAACGATTCATCATTGGACGAAGATAAAAAGTTTTTGCTACTGCTGCTAAAATAACATGGAAATAAGTATATCTGTACTGAGCTGTTTCGTTTTTCTTTTTCATATATTCGATGATATTAGTCATATCAAAGTAATCATTTAAAACTGCTTCATTATCAGCTCTGCCACCTAAAATATATGGCATGATCATATGCATTGGATCGTGTTCGGTTACTAAGTAACCATCTCTTCTATCTTTTTTGTTTCTTGTCATATTAATCCCTCATTTTCTATTTGTCAAATTTCATAAATTCTTTTTATTTTTTGTTCCACAACAGGTTTATCTCGCCAGTCAGTTTTACAATTTGCGATTTTATCAACGACTTCAATGCCTTCAACAACTTTACCAAAAGCAGCATAAGAACCATCTAAATGTGGAGAATCTTGATGCATAATAAAGAATTGTGAAGACGCACTATCTGGATNTTGACTTCTAGCCATAGAGATTACACCTCNAGTGTGTTTTAAAAGGTTATTAACACCATTAGTTAAAAACTCACCTTTAATTGTTTCGTAACTTCCACCCATGCCTGTACCAGTAGGATCTCCACCTTGAATCATAAANCCTTTAATAACTCTGTGAAAGATTAAGCCATCATAAAAATTTTGGCTAACCAGTTTTCTAAAGTTGGCAACGGTAATAGGAGCAGCTTTTTCATCTAACTGTAATTTTATGACATCACCATCACTTGTTTCAATAACAATCATATTTATCTCACTTTCATTGCTTTATCTATTTCTCTTTGTTGATCTCTTTCTTTAAGAGTCTGACGTTTATCATATAATGCCTTACCTTTGGCTAGAGCAATTTCTAGTTTACATAAGCCCTTTTTAATATACATTCTAGTTGGGACTATAGTGTATCCTTTAATTGAAACAGCTTTTTTTAAAGTACGGATTTCATATTTGTGTAAGAGCAATCTCCTTTTTCTTTTTTCTTCATGGTTAAAAATATTGCCATGATCATAAGCAGAAATATGCATTTCAACAACAAAAGCCTCATTTCCGATAAATTCAATGTAGGCTTCTTTTAATTGAACACGACCCTGACGAATACTTTTTATTTCAGTGCCAGTTAATTCAATTCCAGCCTCATAAAATTCTTCAAGAAAATATTCATGTCGTGCTTGTCTATTTACTGCTATGTTTTTTTCCATAAAACTCCTTTGATAAAAAAAGAACTACTTAGTCCTTTTTTAGTTTTGGGTAACAATTAACTTAATAATTACTAATACAAAGAATAAGACAGCCGAAATTAAAGTTAATGTCGAGATAACTTTTTCAGGTCCTCTTTCTTTCATGTTACTAAAAAGGTTTAAACCACCATTTCCACCAGTGAAAGCAGCACTAACACCAGCTGATTTTCCACTTTGTAAAAGAACTAATAGGATAATGAATACCGCAACAATCATAATAAGAATATCTAACATAATACGCGGCTCCTTTCAATATAAATGCTTTTATATTATAACAAATCATTAATGCTAATTCAATTAAAATATAAATAATGGAAATAGTGAATTAAAGATGTATAATTATATAGGTTTGAAATTAAGGATGTGTTGAAGATGAGAAATAAATTATTAAAAATATTCAATAAGAAAAATAAATGGACATTAGAAGATATAAGAAAAGAAGTAGTCATAGACAGCTCTTCTAAAATAGTAGAATTAATGAAAGCCTTAAATTCTTTAGTAGATGATAGAAAGTTAGTTAACAATCACGCTTATTATTATCTGGTTAAAGATGAAGATGTAGTTGGCAAGGTTAAAGATGTTTCAAAATTTGAAATTTCAGTCAGTAATGCTGAAAAGAAAGTTTATGTTGAAAAGAAATATGCTAAAAATGTCTTTGTAGAAGATGAAGTACTGGCTGTTAAAGAAAAAGGCGTTTGGAAAGTAAAACATATCTTTGCTCATAATATCTATAGAATTACAGGTTATTTTATTAAGTTAAAGGGGCAATTGGTTTTTCACAGTGATTTGGATTTCCATCGTGATTTTGAAATTACCAACATTAAACAATTCAAAGTAAATGTTAATGATCGAGTGGTTATAAAAGTATTAAAATATGATAACCCGATGGTAGCGGAAATAGAAAGAGTAATTGGAAACAATAAAGATAAGGGTGTTGATATTACTTCTTTATTACTTAAAAACAATGTNAGGATGGATTTCAATAAAAAAGTTGAAGAAGAAATAAAAAATCTACCTACTAAGGTAACTNCTAGAGAAATTAAATCNAGAAAAGATTTAAGATTTCTTCAAACAGTCACAATTGATGGTGATGATGCCAAAGATTTTGATGATGCTATCAGTATTGTTAAAAATGAAAATGGTTATAGTCTTTTTGTTCATATCGCTGATGTTTCTTNTTATGTAAAAGATGGAAGCGCCATTGATAAAGAAGCATATGCTAGATGTACCAGTATTTACGTTTGTGATCGAGTTGTACCAATGCTTCCCCTAGAATTAAGTAATGGTATTTGCTCATTAAATGAAGGTGTGGAAAGAAATACTATTACCTGTCAAATGGAAATAGATGAGCAAGGTTTTTTTAGATCTTATTCAATTTATCCAAGTGTTATCTTTTCTGATAGAAGATGCACATATAAAAAAGTAAATGAATGTCTAGCTGGTAATGAAGCTGTCATTGAAGAATATGCTAGTTTAATAGAGATGATTAATAATATGTCTGATTGTGCAAAGTTATTAGAGAAACAAGCAGAAAAAAGAGGAAGTATTGAATTTTTCAGCATGGAACCTATTATTGAATTAAATAAAAAAGGTAAAGCAATTAATGTTTCATTAAGAGAATTAGGACAAGCAGAACAAATAATTGAACAGTTTATGATTGCAGCCAATGTCTGTGTCGCTAACTATATGGATGATAATGTTATTCCTTCAATGTATCGTATTCACTTAAATCCTGAATACGAAGATTTATTAAAACTAAAAAATATTTGTGCCAACTTTAACATTGATGTAGATATCGAAAGCATAACTCCAGCAGTTATTCAAAGATTGCTCAATAGTATTGAAAACGAAAGTGTTTATGCAGCAGTCAGTAATATCACCTTAAGAACAATGCAAAAAGCCAAATACAGTAATGAATGTTTAGGACATTTTGGTTTGTCTTTAGATCAGTATTGTCACTTTACTGCCCCAATAAGAAGATATTCAGATTTAGTAGTACATAGAATGCTCAGAAAATATCTATTTGAAAATTTCCAGGGAAATAAAGAAAAAGATTTTTCTAAAATAGAAAAACAAGCTTTACAAATGTCTACTAAAGAAAGAGATGCGATTACAGTGGAAAGAGAAATTAATGATTATAAGATTGCGGAATATATGGAAAGTTTTATTGGCGATGAGTTTGAAGGAACAATTGTATCGGTATTAGAATTTGGTTTCTTTGTTCAATTAGATAATTCTGTTGAAGGGTTGGTGCCAATTAGATCACTATATGGATATTACGAATATGAAGAAAAGAGTATGAGTTTAGTAGGACCAAGAAAAACATATTCCCTAGGCAATAGAGTAAATGTCAGAGTAACTGATGTTAATGTTTCAAAAGGTCAAATTGGTTTTGAAGTGGCTTAAAGCAATAGTTTTCTATTGCTTTTTTATTAGTTATGTTAATATTAATTAGTATAAATGTTGTAATTGTTAATAAAATTTAAAGTAAAAAGCGAGGTTAAATATAGGCATATGGAAATAGAAAAAAGAAGCAAAAATATATTTGTCTTAGGTTGTGGAAGATGGGGTAGTTTTATTGGCTGGTATTTAGATAGTATTGGTCATAAAGTAAAATTATATGGCAGAAAAAACTCTAATAATATGAAACGATTTATGGAGACAAGGCAAAACGATTACATTACTCTTCCAGAGTCAATTATTTTAACCACTAACCTTGAAGATATTAAAGAAGCTGATTATGTGGTAGTTTCAGTTAGTTCTCAAAGTTTAAGTGAAGTACTAAGTGAAGTAAAAAAGTTAGATGTCAAAGAAAAAACATTTATCTTATGTATGAAGGGGATTGAGATTGAAACTGGTAAAAGACTTTCAGAAATAGCAGAAGAAAATCTTGATGAAAGTAATAAAATTGCAGTATGGCTAGGTCCAGGACATGTGCAAGAGTTTTATCGTGGTGTCCCAAACTGCATGGTTATCGACAGCAAAGATGATAATGTAAAAAACGAAGTTATTGAAAATATTTCTAGTAATTTAATTAGGTTTTATTATGGCACGGATTTAATTGGTAATGAAATAGGAGCGGCAGCAAAAAATGTTATAGGCATAGCTGCTGGAATGTTAGATGGATTTGATTTATCTTCCTTAAAAGGAGCGTTAATGTCTAGAGGAACAATGGAGATTTCAAGACTTATTACCGCCATGGGGGGAAAACCAAGTACAGTATATGGTTTATGTCATTTAGGTGATTATGAAGCTACATTATTCTCTAATCATAGTCAAAACTTAACCTTTGGCAGAAGTGTTATTAAAAAAGAACCTTACGAAAAATTAGCTGAAGGATACTACACAGTAAAAGCTTTAAGAAAACTAGGAGAAAAATATTATGTAGTTTTACCAATAACAGAAGCGGTTTATCGTATTTTATATGAAAATAAAGATCCAAAAAGGGAATTAGATAAGCTATTCCAAAGAAGTTTAAAGGATGAATTTATTTAAAAAGAGGAGCAAAAAATGAGTTTCAATATTTTTATTGTTGAAGTAGCGATAATAATAAGTGTTGGACTTTTACTATACTTTAATGGATATTCAGGATTAAGAAAGAAACCTAAAATTAAAAAAAACCAAATTAAGGTAGCCTGCGTTGGGGACAGTATTACTTATGGTTTTGGCCTTAGCAATTGGCCAAAAAATAATTATCCTAGACAATTACAAAAATTGTTAGGAAAAGATTATAATGTCGCAAACTTTGGAGTTAGTGGAAGTTGCGCTGGAACATTTGCAGATTTACCATATGTAAGAACAAAAGTATATTTAAAATCGTTAGAATACAATTCTGATATATTAGTCTTTATGATAGGGTCAAATGATTCTAAATATCAAAACTGGACTAACAAAGAGCAATTTAAAAAGGAGTATTTAGCTTTATTAAATTCATATAAAAAAGATGGGAATATAAGAATATATTTATGTACAATTGCGAAAGCATTTTTTAAAAAAGATGATTCAATCTTTACAAACTATAAAATTCAACCAGATAAGGTGGAAGAAATTGCTGAGATTATTAAAGAGATAGCTAACGAAAATGGTTATAGTTTAATAGATGTTAATGAACTAACTAAATACCATCATGAATGGTTTAGTGAAGATCAAGTTCATCCTAATAAAGAAGGAGCACTAGCAATAGCTAAGTTAGTTTATGAAAGCATCATCGCAAGTGAGTAATTTCATTTAGTTTTAATGTAAAAAGTTCAATTAAAGGAATAAATAGGAATATGGAATTTGTGGGTATAGTTATTTTAGTATCATTTATTGTTTTATACTTTTTATATCAAAATGGATATTTACGAGTAAGAATAAAACAAGAAACTAAAGAAAACCAAATTAAAGTTGCATGTGTTGGTGATAGCATTACTTATGGTTATGGTATTAAAAATTGGCCAGATAATAATTATCCAAAACTGCTTCAAAATTTACTTGGCGATAATTATAGTGTGGAAAACTTTGGGGTTAGTGGAAGTTGTGCAGCAAATAAACACTATTTACCTTATAGAAAAACAAAAACTTATACAGAGTCATTAGAGTATGAGGCTGATATTTTAATTTTCATGTTAGGATCAAATGATTCAAAACCGTTTAATTGGACAAGCAAAGAACAGTTTAAAGAAGATTATTTGGCTATTTTAGATACTTATACAAAAGATAAAGAGGTAAAAGTATATTTGTGTACAATTTCAAGAGCTTTTTTTCCTAGAGGACGCAGTACTGGAATGACAACTTATGGTATACAGCCAAAAGTGATAGAAGAAATTGTCGAAATAATAAAAGAAATAGCAAGTGAGAAAAATTATAATTTAATTGATATCAATAGATTAACTTACGATAATCGTCAGTGGTTTAAAGATAATGTTCATCCCAATAATGAGGGAATATTAGCAATTGCCAAAGAAATTTATGAAAATATAAAAAAGTGAAGCCAAGATGTACTTCATTTTTATTTGTTTATAAACTTTTTCTAAAATAATCTTATTATGAAAATGCTTTTCTTTTTAAGCACTCTAGAAAAGTTCAGTTAACAATAGATGTAGAGTGTTATATGACACTTCTATAAAATTCAAAGAGAAAATTGATATTAAAATAATACACAAGAGGATGTATAATGTTATTGATATTAATCTTATTAAACAATAAAAGAAGGAGAAATAATATATGAAAATAGGTGTATATTACGTTGTATCAAGCAATGCTGAAGGAAAGGCTATAGATGAAGCAAACTATAACTTAATTAAAAGATTGTCTAAATTAATTGAAAAGGAAATAGAGATAGTTAACTTAGAAACAGTAAATCAGTATGATTTCGTTTTCAGTTTTATTGGAGGTGGGGGAACTGAAGGAAGATTTCTTGAAGTTTTAGACAAACTTCCTGAGCCAATTTTTCTTTTAGCTACTCCAAACAACAACTCTTTAGCTGCTTCTATGGAGATATTATCTTATTTAAATCAAAACAATATTGAAGGAGAAATTATCCATGGTTCAGAAGAAAAAATGGCTCAAAGAATTGCTGATTTAGCTAAAGTTTTTGAAGTAAAAAAGAGAATAAATAATTTCAGAATAGCTAGAGTAGGAAAGCCAAGTGATTGGTTGATTTCTTCAGATGTTGATGCTATTGAAAGTAAAGAATTAAACGGTATTGAAATTATTGATATTGAAATGGAAGAATTCTTTAAAGAAATAGAAAAGAAAGAATATCAAGAAAATAAATATACCAAACTTATCAAATCAAAAGAGTTTGATTTTAAAGAAATAGAACTATCTTTATGTATTTATGGGGCATTAAAACGTCTTTGTGATAAGTATCAGTTAGATGGTGTGACAGTTCGTTGTTTTGATTTGCTTGAGCCAATTAAATCAACAGGTTGTGTTGCTTTAGCAATACTAAATTCTGAAGGCATTTATGCTTCTTGTGAAGGAGATGTTCCTGCTCTTATTTCAATGGCAATATTAGGAGAATTAACAGGTAAGCCAATATTCCAAGCTAATCCTTCAGTAATTAACCCTGAAACAAAAGAAATGATTCTTGCCCATTGTACACTACCAGTTAGTATGGTTAGTGAATTTTCATTAATGACTCATTATGAATCAGGACTAGGTGTAGCTTTAAGAGGCAAACTTCCATTGGGAGATGTTATGTTGTTTAAATGTTCAGGATTATTAGATAGTTATTTTGTTTCATCAGCAAAACTGACAGAAAACTTAACAAAAAACGATTTATGTCGAAGTCAAATAAAAATAGAAATTGATGATGATGCAATTGAATATTTCTTTACTGAAACAATTGGAAACCACCATTTGATATGTGCTGGTGATTATGTTGAAATAGTAGATGAGTTTTTTAAATGGATATAAAGTTATAAACAGGTCATTTTCAAAACGAAAGAAAAGCGATCGTTTACATACGATAACTAAAACGTTTGATTGCAATTTTACTTTTTCTAAACTTAGACTTAAAACCACAATGATATTTGAGAAAATAGACTGCTAGCATATTTTTATTTTATATTTAATTATTCGATTTATTTTGTCGCCTAATAAAGAATATTTTAAATAAAAAAGAAAAATATAAGCCATAATATTTTTAAAAAAATACAAACCAATTACATCTAGGTTATTTACATAGAATTTACATTGATATACTCATGGATTTTACTGTCTAAAAGTATAATGACAATGTAGTGAAAACTACGTTACTCTATGTAAAAGGGAAAAAAAGAAACAAAAGGAGACAAAAATGAAGAAAATTATTAGATTATTAACAGTAATGCTTCTGCTTCTATCAGTTTTAGCTGGATGTAATAAGCCAAACGGAGAAGAAGAAAAAGGTACAGTTGCAACAGATGGATCAACATCTATGAGTAAAGTAATTGGTGCTTTAGGTGAAGCTTTTGAAGCAGAAACAGGTATAACTGTAACTTACAATGCTACTGGTTCAGGTGCGGGTATTGCAGCAGTTTTAGAAGGCAGATGTGACATTGGTCTTGCTAGCCGTGGATTAAAACAAGAAGAAAAAGATAAAGGACTTGTTGGAACAGTCTTAGCTTATGATGGTATTGCAATTATCGTACATCCAGAAAACCCTGTAAGCGATTTAGATTTAGAAACAATCGCAAAAATTTACACTGGCGAAATTACTAACTGGAAAGAAGTCGGTGGAGATGATGCAGAAATCGTAGTAATCGGTCGTGAAGCAGGTAGTGGAACTAGAGATGGTTTTGAAGATATTACTAAAACAAAAGAAAAATGTGTATATCGTCAAGAATTAACTTCTACTGGTGATGTTATCACTACTGTTGGAAGCAACTCAGCTGCTATTGGATACGCTTCTCTTGCTTCTGTTAAAGAAAGTGTAAAAGCTCTTACAGTAGGTGGTGTAAAAGCAACTGAAGCTAACATTCAAAATGGTAGTTATGTAGTACAACGTCCATTTGTTCTAGTAACTAAAAAGGATGTAAAACTTTCAGACAGCGCTCAGAAGTTCTTCGATTATATGACTTCTGAAAAAGCTCGCGACATTATCAGTGGTACAGGTGTAGTTCCTGCTAACTAAGAAAATTAATAAAGGTGTAAAAGCACCTAATAACTAAAATTTTTTCAGGCGACGGTACTTTTGTATCGTCGCCAAATTATCGTATTGAGGGTGGATTATGAGGAAAAATAAAATATTTGAAGACATCGTACATGCCATATTTCTACTTTTAGGGTTAATAACAGTAGGATGTGTTGTGATTATTACGGTTTATCTTATTATTTCAGGGATTCCAGCAATTAAAGAAATTGGTTTGATTAATTTCTTGTTTGGTAAAGAGTGGGCTTCTACTGCTGCTGATCCTAAATTCGGAATATTACCATTTATCCTGACAAGTATCTATGGAACTGCAGGAGCAATTGTAATAGGAGTTCCAGTAGGTTTCTTTACAGCAGTTTATCTTTCAAAGATCGCAAATAGCAAAGTTAGAGCTATAATGGAGTCAGCTGTTAACTTGTTGGCTGGAATACCTTCAGTTGTTTATGGTCTTGTTGGAATGCTTATTTTGGTTCCAGCAATTCGCAAAACATTTAATGTTCCAGATGGTTCTGGTTTGCTTGCAGCAATCGTTGTTTTAGCAATAATGATACTTCCAAATATTATAAAAGTATCTATTACTTCACTTGATGCTGTACCAATAGAATATGAAGATGCTTCTTATGCTCTTGGTGCTTCGCCAATTGAAACATTTTTTAAAGTTTCAGTGCCAGCTGCAAAAAGCGGTATTGCTGCTGCAGTTGTTTTAGGTGTTGGTCGTGCTATTGGTGAGGCAATGGCTGTCATGATGGTAGCGGGAAACGTAGCAAATATGCCATCACTTTTCCAAAGTGTTCGTTTCCTTACGACAGCTGTAGCCAGTGAAATGGCTTATTCAAGTCCAGGAAGTTTACAAAGAAACGCACTTTTTTCAATAGCATTGGTACTTTATATGTTTATTATGTTAATTAATGCAGCGCTTAATTTCTTCTTGAAGCGAGATAAGGAGAAATAGAATATGAGTACTAAAAGAAAAATATATATCGGTTTAATGCAAGGTTTAATGTATCTTTGTACTGGATTAACAGCAGCTCTAGTATTGTTCTTATTTGGTTATGTTTTAATAAAAGGGATACCAAATGTAACGTGGGAACTGCTTTCAACTAAGCCAAGTTATTTGGCTAATAGAATTGGTATTTTACCTGATATTTTAAATACAATTTACATAGTAATTGCGACACTATTAGTAGTTTTACCACTTGGTGTAGGTGCAGCAATCTACTTGACAGAATATGCTCAAAATAAAAAAGTAGTTGAAGTCATTGAATATGCTGCTGAAACTCTTTCAGGAATTCCTTCAATTATCTATGGTCTGGTAGGAATGTTGCTATTTTCTAATAATTTTGGAACTAGTATACTTGCAGGTGCTCTAACACTTGTTATAATGAATTTACCAACAGTAATGCGTACAACCCAGGAAAGTCTTAAGACCGTACCACAGAGTTATCGTGAAGGTGCTTTTGGTTTGGGTGCAGGGAAATGGCGTGTAATTAGAACAGTAGTTTTACCAGGATGTGTTGATGGGGTAATTACTGGTTGTATTCTTTCAATAGGAAGAATAATCGGTGAATCAGCAGCCCTATTATTTACAGCAGGCTATGCTCATGCGGTCAATGGATTTTTTAAAGGATTAAGAAGTCCTGGGGCAACTTTAACAGTTGCGCTTTATGTTTATGCAAAAGAAGAAGGAGAATTTGCTGTTGCCTTTGCAATAGCTGCAATTTTGATGATATTAACTTTGTTGATAAATCTGTCTACAACACTAGTGGGCAAATACTTTGGTAAAAGGAGAAATGTATGAGTAAAATAATTGAAACTAAAGATTTATGCTTGTGGTATGGTGACAATCAAGCTTTAAAAGATATAACTGTTGAACTTCCTGAAAAAAGCATTACAGCTTTAATTGGACCTTCAGGATGTGGCAAATCAACGTTTTTGAAAACACTTAATCGTATGAACGATCTTATTCCCATTGTTAAAATAACTGGGGAAGTTTATTATAATAATAAAAATATATATGACAAAAACATTGATGTTAACGAACTTCGTCGTGAAGTCGGAATGGTGTTTCAAAAACCAAATCCTTTTCCAATGAGCATTTATGATAATGTAGCATATGGTCCAAGAACTCATGGCATCACAAACAAAGCAAAACTTGATGAAATTGTTGAGAAAGCCCTTCGTGATGCAGCTATTTGGGACGAAGTAAAAGATAGACTTAAAAAGAGTGCTCTAGGCCTTTCAGGAGGTCAACAACAACGTCTTTGCATTGCTCGTGCACTTGCTGTTGAACCAAAAGTTTTACTGATGGACGAGCCTACATCAGCTCTTGACCCAATTTCTACTTCTAGAATTGAAGATTTAATTATGGAGTTAAAGGAAAAATATACTATAATTATAGTAACTCATAATATGCAACAGGCAGTACGTATTTCTGACTATACAGCTTTCTTCCTTTTGGGGGATATGATAGAGTTTGGAGAAACTGAAAAAATGTTCTCAAACCCACAAGATAAACGTACTGAAGATTACATTACAGGAAGGTTTGGGTGATAATAATGAGAAGCAGATTTGATGAGCAACTCAATAATCTAAGAAAAAAGATGATTGAAATAGGTGCAGAATGTGAAAATATGATTGCACTTTCTACAAATGCATTATTTGAAGGCAACCTCGAAAATGCACGTAAAGTAAGAAATGAAGGTCGAAAAATAGACATTCTTGAAAGAGAAATTGAATCTATTTGTTTAAAATTGTTGCTTCAACAACAACCTGTAGCAAAAGACCTTCGCATTATTTCAGCAGCTCTTAAAATGGTAACTGATATGGAAAGAATTGGTGACCAAGCAGAAGATATTGCAGAAATAGTTGTTTCTATGGGGGGAAGAGTAGTAGATGAATGTATCTACATTAGTTTAATGGCAGAAGCTACGATTAAAATGGTTACAGAAAGTATCGATGCATATGTTAATGAGGATCTAGAACTAGCAAAAGAAGTTTTAAAACACGATGATCTAGTAGATGAAGCTTTTGTTCGTGTAAAAGAGAGACTGATTAATATGATTTCTGAAAATATTGCTGATGGTGAATATGCTCTAGATTTACTTATGATAGCTAAATATTTCGAGCGTATTGGAGACCATGCGACCAATATTGCAGAGTGGGTAATATTTTCAGTGACTGGTATTCATTTACAAGGAGAATAAGATGATTTGGTGTGTTGATGATGACAATACTATTCGTGAAATAGAAGTTTATACCCTAACACAAACTGGCTTTGAAGCAAGGGGTTTTGCTGATGGTGTTTCGATGCTTGAAGCGCTGAAAACTGAAAAACCAGAATTAATCGTGTTAGATATAATGTTGCCTGGAAAAGATGGAATAGAAGTATTAAAAGAAATTAGAAAAAACCCTGATACTCGTGAAATTCCAGTAATTATGGCAACAGCTAAAGGGGAAGAAATGGATAAAATTCTTGGTCTTGACATGGGTGCTGACGATTACCTAGTTAAGCCTTTTGGCGTTATGGAAATGGTGTCGCGAATAAAAGCAGTGTTGAGACGTTATCAACCAGTTGATAAAGATGAGATTCTTAATGTTGGAGAAATTATGCTCAACGATAAAGAACATCTTGTGACAGTTTCTAAAGAAAAGGTGGAACTTACTTACAAGGAGTATGAACTGCTTAAACTATTTATGTCAAATCCAGGTATTGTTTTTTCTCGTGAGAAATTACTTTCAGAAGTATGGGGTCTTGATTATCTTGGTGAATCAAGAACTGTTGATATGCACATTAAAAATCTTCGACAAAAATTGGGAGAACAGGGATCTCGCATTGAAACTATAATCGGTGTTGGTTATCGATTGGAGGGGAAAAAATGACAACCAAAATTTTTCGTTCGATAATCATTAGTTCGATGGTTGTGTTGATAGCAAGTCTTTTTGTCGCAAGTAGTTTTATTTATACTTATTTCAATAAATCGCAGGCAACTAGACTAAAAGATGAATTATCTATTGTTGCAGTTAATGTAGAAAAATATGGGGATGAATATTTTGATAGTTTTAAATCCTCAGTTTTTCGTTTGACATTGATTGCCCATGATGGAGTAGTTTTATATGATTCACAAGCAAATGCCAGTGAAATGGAGAATCATTTAGATCGTCAAGAAATAGATCAAGCACTTAAAACTGGAAAAGGTAGTAGTGCTAGATATTCTGAAACACTCGGCAAAAAAACATTTTATGAAGCTACATTACTTGAAAATGGAAATGTTCTTCGTATTGCTATAGATCAACTGACAGTAACAGCTTTGCTTGTTACTATGACACCAGCAGTTTTTGTTGTTGTCATAATAGCTTTGGTGTTAGCTTTAGTGATGGCTAATAAAATGGCCAAGAAAATTGTAAAACCACTTAATGATTTAGATGTTGAAAATCTTTTGGAAAACAATACTTATGATGAACTGGCACCAATGTTAAATAAGATAAATAGACAAAATAGAAAAATTAATAATCAAATACAAAAACTCAATCAAAAGTCAGCTGAGTTTAAACAAATTACAGATGCTATGAATGAAGGACTTGTTTTACTAAACAAAGATGGTGTAGTGGTTAGTATTAATGATGCTGCTAAAAAATTGTTTGGTGTAGATGATTCTTCTGTTGGTAGAGACTTTCTTACTGTTGATAGAAGTTTAGAAATGAGCAGTGCTATTAATAAAGCTATGGAAGGAAAACATAGTGAATTACGTGAAGAAAGAAATGGCAACGAATACCAATTTATTTTCAACCGTATTGAGTCGGAAGGAAATACAGAAGGCGTAGTAATCTTATTTTTTGATATAACCGAAAAGGCATTTGCGGAACGAAATCGTAAAGAGTTTACCGCCAATGTTTCTCATGAACTTAAAACTCCACTTCAATCAATTATTGGAAGTGCGGAACTTTTAGAAAACGATTTAGTAAAACCAGAAGATACAAAGAAATTTGTTGACAACATAAAAAAAGAAGCTACAAGACTTGTGTCATTAATAAATGATATTATTGACCTTTCTCAACTTGATGAAAATAGCGAACTGAATAAAGAAACAGTTGACCTTTATAGTGTCACTAAAGAAGTTGTTGAAGCTTTAGCTGTGCTTTCTGAACAAAAAGAGGTAGAAATTGAAGTTGTTGGTGAATCTTGTAAAATTAAAGGCGTTAGAAGATATCTTTATGAAATTATCTACAATCTTTGCGATAATGCTATCCGTTATAGTAAAAAAGGTGGTAAAGTAATCGTTAGACTTCAAAATAAAGGTGAAAACAAAATACTTGAAGTAAAAGACAATGGAATTGGTATTGCTGCTGAACATCAATCACGTATCTTTGAGCGTTTCTATCGAGTTGATAAAAGCCATTCCAAAGAAACTGGAGGAACAGGTTTAGGACTTTCAATAGTCAAAAACGCTGTAGCTTATCATGGAGGAAAAATCAATATTGATAGTAAAGTTGGCAAAGGTACAACAATCACAATAACATTCTAATTTAATATAATTCTTTATTTTGAAATTAAAGTTAATTAAATTCAAAATAGAGAATTTTTTATTTGAAAATTATTTAATTAGAATAGGTATTAATGTTTAGAAATGAGTTATTTTAATGTTATCTAATAGGTTATAATGTAAGTAGAAATTCAGTTGGAGGTACAAAATGAAAATTAAAATTAAGAAAGTTAATGAAGATGCAATAATTCCTACCAAAGGAAGTGATTATGCAGCGGGATATGATTTGTATGCTATTAAAGATGAGGTTATTTTTCCTCATAATACTACTAAAGCACCAACAGGTTTAGCAATTGAGATCCCCGAAGGTTATTTTGGGGGGATATTTGCTAGAAGTGGTTTAGCAGCCAAAAAAAGAATTAGACCAGCAAATTGTGTTGGAGTTATTGATTCAGATTATCGAGGAGAAATTATTGTTTTACTTCATAACGATTCAGAAAGGCATCAATTTATCAGTAAAGGCGATCGAATTGCCCAATTAATAGTTTTGCCATATTTATCAATTGAATTTGAAGAAGTTGAAAATTTAAATGAGACTGAAAGAGGAGAAGGTGGATTTGGTTCTACTGGCAAATAATTAGTAACTGGAGGTAAATATGAAGAATATTTTAGAAGCGCCATTTGTAGTTGAGTTATCTCAAATGTGTTCTAATATGTATCGCCTGGGTTGGGATGAAAGAAATGGCGGAAACATTTCATATATGTTAGATGAAAAGCAACTGGCTGAGTATTTAGATTTGACAAAAGTAATTAGAGAAATACCAATAGGTTTTGATGCTAATTGTCTAATTGGAAAATATTTTATTGTTACAGGAACAGGAAAATATTTTAAAAATGTCGAAAAAAATCCCGAAGAGAATTTAGGAATTATCAGAATAAAAGAAGATGGAACTACAGCTCAATTATTGTGGGGCTACAATGATGGAGGCAAATTTACCAGCGAACTTCCAGCTCATTTGATGAGTCATATTGCTAGATTAAAAATTGATTCAACTAATAGAGTTGTAACTCATTGCCATCCTGATAACATCTTGGCTTTAACTTATGTTTTGCCACTAGATGATAAAGTTTTTACAAAAACATTATGGCAGTTTGAAACTGAATGCATTATTGTTTTTCCAGAAGGTGTGGGAGTACTACCATGGATGGTTTGTGGAACAAATGAAATTGGCCAAGCAACAGCTAAAAAGATGGAACACTATCGCATTGTCATTTGGCCTCATCATGGCATTTATGGGGTTGGAAAAGACTTAGATGAAGCATTCGGTTTAATTGAAACAGTAGAAAAAGCAGCTAGAATCTATATGATGACTTCTCATTTAAAAAGAATAAATACAATTACTGATGACAACTTGAAAGATTTAGCTAAGGCTTTTAAGTTAAATTATCGTAAGGAATTTTTAGAATAAAGTAGGTTGACCTACTTTTTCTTTTAAGGCAAAGCCAAGATATAAGTGCTATAATTGAGATGCTAATAGGTGAAAAGCTGGAGGTTTTTATGAAGTACGATGTAATTATTATTGGGGCTGGACCAGGTGGTATCTTTTCAGCTTTTGAATTAACAAAAAAGAATCCAGATTTGAAAGTTGCGGTTTTTGAAGCTGGAAATACCCTAGATAAAAGAAAATGCCCAATTGATGGAGAAAAAATAAAAAGTTGTATTAATTGTAAAACTTGTTCAATCATGTCAGGATTTGGAGGAGCAGGTGCTTTTTCAGATGGCAAATATAATATTACCAATGATTTTGGTGGAACATTATATGAATATATCGGCAAAAAAAGAGCTTTAGAATTAATGAAATATGTAGATGATATTAATATGAAATATGGTGGTGAAAATACAAAAATATATTCAACCACTGGAACAAAATTCAAAAAGATTTGTATGCAAAATGATTTGCATTTACTAGATGCATCAGTCAGGCATTTAGGAACAGATATTAATTATGTTGTTTTAGAAAACTTGTATAAAGAACTTAAAGATAAAGTAACTTTTTACTTCAATCAACCAGTTTTAAAATTAGAAGTCATTGAAGATGGTTACAAGGTTATTTGTGAAGAAGATTCTTATGATTGTAAGTATTGCATCATGTCAGTAGGAAGAGTTGGAAGCAAATGGATGGAAGAAGTTTGTCAACAATTAGATATACCTACAAAAAGTAACAGGGTTGATATTGGTGTAAGAGTTGAAATCCCAGCGGAAGTATTTTCACATATTACAGATGAACTATATGAAAGTAAAATAGTATATCGCACTAAAAAGTATGGAGATATGGTCAGAACATTCTGTATGAATCCAAAGGGGGTAGTAGTAAACGAAAACACTAACGGAATTATTACAGTTAATGGTCATAGTTATGGAGATGAAAGCAGACATACAAGTAATACAAATTTTGCTTTACTAGTAGCTAAGCGTTTTTCTGAACCATTTAAAGACTCAAATGGCTATGGAGAAAGTATTGCCAGACTATCAAATATGTTAGGTGGTGGAGTTTTGGTTCAAAGATTTGGTGATTTAATTAGAGGAAGAAGATCAACTGAAAGTAGAATGGAACAATCTTTTGTTACACCAACGCTAAATGCAACTCCTGGTGATTTGAGTTTAGTTTTACCAAAAAGAATATTAGATGGAATTATTGAAATGATTTATGCTCTAGATAAAATTGCTCCAGGCATGGCTAATGATGATACTTTATTATATGGCGTGGAAGTCAAGTTCTATAATCTAGAAGTAGGTGTAGATGAAAATTTACAGTCTAAATATAAAAACTTATACATTATTGGTGATGGTAGTGGTATTACCCATTCTCTTTCTCATGCTTCAGCTAGTGGTGTCCATGTTGCTAGAAAGATTTTAGAATAATGACAAATTAAATAATCGTGCTATAATAAACTAGTTTGCATAAGAAAGAGTGATAGATTTGACTATAGAGATAAATTTAAAGACATTGTTATTAGTAATTGCTATGGCTATAGGTTTGTTTTTTAGTTATTCTAATAAACTAGAATTGAAACATACAGCAGTTACCAATGAAAATAACATAGAAATACTCGATATAGATAAACAAAGCATTTCTGATAGAGTAGTACATTTTGAAAAAGAATTTGATTCAGTTAACAAAAAAGCATTTTTAATAGAAAAAACAGTCTTATTAAGTCAACCTTTTTTCTACAGTGAAGCAGTATTAGAGTTACCTAAATATGAAGAAGTTACTTTGATAGGTGAAAACAATTTTGACTATTGGAAAATTAGCTATCAAGGGAAAGATTATTATATTAATAAGAATTGTATTACTACTGATAAACAAATACTTAAAAGCATGCAAGATGCTACCTACAACCACAATTGGAAAGGTAAAGTGCTTAATGCTTATTTAGGGGCTATTACTGGACCAAATGGTAGAGAAACCTACTATAACTTAAATATGGATGGTGTACTGGCAATCATGAGAAGAATGGGCAACACCGACAAATATTGGATTAGAGATGATGGGGTTAAGATGCTTGGTGATTATGTTATGGTAGCTGCAAATTTAGAATTACATCCAAGGGGCTCGCTAGTAGAATGCTCTTTAGGAATAGGAATAGTTTGTGATACTGGTGGATTTGCTCAAGTAAATCCAACAGCATTAGATATTGCGGTTGATTGGTAACTTAAATTATATTTGACAATGGTGTATAATTGATTTAGAATTGTATTCCATCTGGGGGCGTTCTGGTTTTCGACAGGGCGCGGTTGGATTCGAGTTGCAGTGGTGTTGTTTACCTACAAACAAAAACTAAATATAACTGACAATCGTCAATTAGTATTTGCTGCTTAATTAGCCAATAAGTGCTTTGCNGCCATCAACCTTAGTTACTCCATTGGGCTAGGGNTTGGTGTGATACACACTGGATAGGTTGATAAGATTCTCAATAATTGAAACCGAANTTTAATTGAGGAAACAAGTAAGNTTAGTNGTCCATTACTAACTGCTTGTAACTTATAATGGACTAAACTGTAGACATTCGAATGTGGGACTCGTTTTGGACAGGGGTTCGACTCCCCTCGCCTCCACCATAAAAAAGCAATAGGGTAGAAAAACACCCTTTTTTAATAGAAAATTGATATAAAAAATCCGAAATACTTTTAATTATCTCGGATTTGTTTTTATTTAAATTTTTATAACTTATAGTTATAGAAGTTATTATTAGTTATACTTCTTTTCGAAACGTTTTCTTTCTTTGTGGGCTAAAATCATAGCAATTAGAGATAAACTAGCAATTCCTATATAAAGTTTAACAATACTGCTATCACCAGTATCAGGCACAGGATCTTCAGGCGTGAAAACGTTTTTAACTGATATAGTGATAGTTTTAGTTTCTTTATTGATAATTGCTGGACTATATTCTGGTTGGAATTCTTCAGGAATAGGATTTTCTACTGCAGAATATTCAAGATTATTAAGACTGTCTGGATTTGGAAGATTTGTTAATGTTACAGTCCAATTATTTTCTTTATTTAATTCAACTTTATCCAATAAGGTATCTCCAACTTTTAAGTATACAGTAACTGGTTTTAATAGAAGGTAAGGAGCTTCTTCATCCCAAACCTTATTAATGATAAGTGTATATTCATCATGTTCACCTATTACGATACCTCCATTAGAACCAACTCCGCCACCTCTTGTTGCTTTGTTGCCAGTAATAAATAGTTTGCCAACAGATTTAGCTAGTTCTTTTGCATCATCTGAAGCAATGAATTTCAATGCACAACTTTCACCGTATCCTAATGATGTAATTGGTTCACCAGGATTGTTTGGATCAAATCTTGGAACACTTTCATCAACTGCGCCTTGTTCTAAGTATTGTAATAATTCATTTGTATTATATACAGCTCCATCTCGGTAATAAGTAACTTTACCACCACCAAGTAAGCGATTGGCTAAAGTAACTTTACCTTTATTTTCTCCACCGCCTACAAAGGCTAAATCATCGCCTGCAGCTGGATAGCCTTTATCTGATAAAGCTTTATTATCAAAAATAGCAGAACCATTATTGATATGCATTTCAGCAGTACCTGTTGGACAAAGCCACATACCACCACCTTGTAGAGTAGCACGATTTTCTGTAATAACTGCATTATACATATGAAGTATGTGTGGAGTAATGCTTACATAAATTCCTCCACCATGTTTATGTGCTTCATTATCTGTTATGTATCCACCTTCTAAATAAACATCTGAAGAGTTTACATAAATTCCTCCACCACTGTTTGAAGAAAAGTTTCTAGCGATTGTACCGTTTTTCATTGTAAATTTAGTTTTATGACCATATACTCCGCCTTGATCACCAGAGACATAAACTCCACCACCCATAGAATTAGTTCTATTATCTGTAATAAAACCTCCATCCATAACAAAGTCAGTATTATTTACTAGAAGAACACCGCCACCAATATTAGACTTGATTGTAGCATTTCCAGTCATAGTCATCTTAGCAGGAGTTTCTTTGTTTGAACCCCATGTATATAGAAGGACGCCGCCACAAACACTTTGATATCCTCTACCAGTGTAATTGTTGTTATTGTTGGAAATGGTTCCACCGCTCATAACAAATTCTGCTCCAGAAGGAACGATTACAGGAGCTGTTAAAACAAGAGCAGTAGTTTGATCAAAATAGAAATTTTTAATAGTTCCACCACTCATTTCAAAATAAGCACCTCTGTCTAAGACTACAGCTCCGCTAATGCGAACTTTAATATATCCACCATTAGCGCCTGTTAAAGTGCCACTTTTCAGATAGAAAGAACCTTTAACTTTTACAATATTTCCTTTTTCATAACTGCTAGTAATGTTTGCGCCAACAAAAGTAAGACTGCCATTACTAGTTTCTTCAAAGGTTAGGCTAGCGTTTTTTTCAACAATAAACATTTCAGAAACACTACCTATATTAAGTGCTTTAATTTCTCTTGCGCTTCCATCATCACGAAGCACGATTTGTTTATTAGCAGGAATAGTAATAGTTTTTGTTAAACTGATGTTTTCTTCAATTACAATAATTGTTTCTTGATTATCAGGAGCAGTATTAATAGAATTTTGCAAATTTTCTGTAGTTTGTAAAATTTCAGGTGTAATATAAGTGATGCTACCAACATATGGTTTTAAATCAATAACGCCATTTATAACATCATCCATGCATCCTTGAGGACCATAAACGATAATTTGCAAATTTTTGAAATCCATCCAATCAAAAGCATCTGCAGAAATAGTTTGACATTTAGAATCGTTGAATTGTATTTTGCTTACCAAATCAAAACTGTTTCCAAAAGCAAATGCTTCTATCCTTTCAATATTTTTCCCTATAATGAGTTCTTTATAAGATTTCATTTCAAAAGCAGAAGGGCCAATAGATGTAACAGGATAAGATACACTTTCATACATAATTTCATCAGGAATAACAATTTTTCCACTTGTAGGTTTTCCTGAGGTAATTTTTGCGGTTTGTGTATCCGTGTCTATTAAATATGTGATATTGTTTTGAGTAGTTGTTAATTCTTCGGCAAAAACTTTTGTCTGTAAATTAGAGAATAACACTAAACAACAGACTATAGAAACTAGAATTTTTTTAAAAATTTGCATTTACTATTCCTCCTTGATGCGATTTCACACCACATTAAATTAAATCATAAATAGTTTTATAAATCAACAAGTTTTATCAATTATTAAAGAAATATTTAAATGTTTTAATTAAACATTAAAAAAGGGGCAGTTTATAAGTTGTAAACATAAAAAAAGAAAGGTAAATTACCTCTCTTTTACATCAAAATGTTCTTTATTTTTTTGGATTGTTTCCAGAAAAAACAACAACATGACAATCTTGTTTTACTTCATAAACAATAGTGCCATCATTTAACTTGCCTAAAATTTTTACCTTATCGTTTAATAGTTCATAGGTTTGTAAATTAAACCCTCTCATGTAGAAACCATAAGTTAAATCTAAGGTTTTTAAATGAGCATTAGATAATTTATATCTTCCAGCACTTATTGCAGGATAGAAGAAGAATTTTCCAGAGTAAATGGAAGTGATTGCCTTTTTTAAGCCTTCTTTTTCTCTAGCTAAAAGTTTATTATGAGCTCTAATTTCTTTAGCAGTGAATCTTCTTCTTTTGATGCCTTCTTGAGGTTTTCTTTCTTCTTTAATGGACATTTTTTCTTTTGTAATTTCTCGTTTAGTTAGTGCTTGGCTAGTAGTTTCTTGCTTTTTACCATCAAACAAATTAGATGTTTCTTTAACTTTATTTTTTTGAGCATTTGCTTTTTCAAGTTCTCTAGTTTTATCATCAAGTGTTTGTACAACTCTTCTAACGATTGGACTATTGCTCAAAAGTACATTAGATCTCATTGGCAAGGAAACGGTAATGGTTTTCTTTCTTTTATTGATTTGAATTCCTTCATTATCAAATTGATATGTTTCGCCTTTAACATCAAAGAAATAAACATAGATATCTTTATCTAAATCTAAAAACGTTTTTGAAGTATCAAAGATAAATAAACCAGGTAGTTGGTCATAACATAAAACAATTCTTTTGAAGTGGAAATCTCTTTTTAAAGCAGATAAAAATGCTTTTTCATCTTTTAAAATCATTCCTTCTGTCTTTTTAAATTCAATTAATGATGGATCAAAATCTAACTTACAGTTTTTGGTAAAAGCTGTCATGTTGATATATTTAGATAAATGTTTTGTAGTATTAATTTTGTGAACAAGTTTATCAGCAAGCAAGTAATAATCTTCTTTACTTAATATTTCATCAAAGAAATAACATAATGAAGTATATATCTTGTATACAAAGCCATTACAATCAAAATATAGAAAAGCATTTTTGACTGATTTAGCAAAATAGTCTTTGTTACTGATATGTTGATCTGAGTATTTATCTGATTCAAAAAGAATTGCAAGATACGACGCGGCTAATTCTGTGTCGATTCTTTTATTGTTTGAAATAGCTAAAACACCTTGTTTTTTTAGAAACGACAGAACTTTGTTGATAGACATTTAAATCCTCCTATTAATGTGTGGGCTAGCAATATTATACTATACTATTTAGCATTGTTATATCAAGAAATTTATATAAAATTGATTTTTTGAACAATTTAGTTATTATATAATATAATGAAAATGTAAAAAAATAACAATATGGAGGAAATATGTCTAAATATAAGAAAATATTATGTTCATTGCTAACATTGTTTCTAGTGTTTTCTTTTTTTGGTTGTGGACCTAAAGGACCAGCATATCCAGAAAGAGATGTTGATTTACCAACAGAACTAAAAATAATGCAAGAAGATTCAATTCAAATTCATTATCAAAGAGAAGATAACAAATATGATAAATGGACTCTTTGGTTATGGGATCCTGATGGGGTTGATGATAACAAGGAGAATGATTTTAATTATCAAGATGATTATGGAGTAATTGCTCATTATCCACTTTCTCTTTTTGGAGAATTATCATCAAACAAATTAGGTATCATTGTTAAAACAAAGGGGTCTTGGACTAAAGATGGTACCGAAGCCGATAGGTTTATTGACTTTTCGACTCTAATCAAAGATGAAAATAACACTTACCATATTTATTTGGTTGGAGATGATCCTCACTTGTATACAACAGCTGAGAAAATTATTACTGATTCAATTAATATTTCAACCTTCTATAATGAAGAGTTAATATATGTTGTTTGTTCAAACCCTATTGAAACATATAAAATTTATCGTGATGGGCAACTAGTAGTCGAAAACTCTAATGCAGGAAAGAGTTTCTTCTCTTATAAAATGGAAGAAAAAGCCGATTTCACAAAAAATTATCAAGTTGAGATTTTATTTAGAGAATCAAAACAGACATTAAAAGCTGATGTTTCAATGTCTAATCTATATGGTAGTGATATGTTTAATGATCTTTATTATTATGGTGGTCAATTAGGAGCTATCTATTCTAAAAACGAAACGATATTTAGAGTTTGGTCACCAATATCAACTAATATTGAATTAAGAGTATACGAAAGTGGTACACCAACTATTATTTCCAAGGAAATAGGAAATGATAATTATCAACAATATCAAATGACTAAAAAAGATAAGGGTATCTTTGAGTATGTTTTAGTAGGGGATAACCAAGGCAAATATTATACTTACGTTGTTTACAACAATGTTTATCCAGAAGGAAAAGAAATTGTTGACCCTTATGCTAAAAGCACGGGCATAAATGGTTTAAGGGGAATGGTTGTTGATTTCTCATTAACTAATCCAGAAGGTTGGGATAAGGTTAAGTATTTAAATACTGACAGAAAACAATTAACAGTCTGGGAAACTCATATTGCAGATATGACTTCTAATTCTTCTTGGCAAGGAAACGAAGAAAATAGAAGAAAGTATTTAGGAGTGATTGAAAAGGGAACAACATATACTGAAAACGGCATTACAGTATCAACAGGTTTTGATCATCTTAAAGAGTTAGGAATAAATGCTATTCAGTTTATCCCGATTTATGATCAAGCAAATGATGAAACTAAATATACTTTTAACTGGGGATACAATCCACTTAACTATAATGCATTAGAAGGTATGTATAGTAGTAATCCATATGATGGTTACACCAAAATCAGAGAGTTTAAAGAAGTTGTATTAGCTTTTAATGAAATTGGAGTCAGTGTTATTATGGATGTTGTTTACAATCATGTATCGAGTGCTATAGGCTCCAACTTTGATGTTTTAATGCCAAATTATTACTTTAGATATAATGACAATGGAACACTAGCCAATGGTTCAGGATGTGGTAATGAGACAGCTAGTGAAAATGCAATGATGAGAAAATTTATCATTGACAGTATCAATTTCTGGACTAAAGAATATAAACTAGGTGGATTTAGATTTGACTTAATGGGCTTGCATGATATTGAAACGATGAATATGGTAACTGAAAGCGCTAAAAAGATAAACCCTTATATTGTCATCTATGGAGAACCTTGGACTGGTGGAGGTACACCACTTGAATCTGACAAACAAGCTAAACAAGCTAATGCAAATGTTTTTGTAGGGTATGGACAATTTAATGATCAAATGCGTGACGCGTTAATTAAAGGCGGATTATCTGGTGCTCATGAAAAAGGATGGGTAACAGGAGAAACACTTACTGAAATCGATTTAAAAGCTATTCAAAATGGTATTAACGGCATTACTTATAGCGCAACATATACCATAGGTGATAGTAATAAGACAGTTAACTATGTAACATGTCATGATAACTACACATTGTTTGATAGATGTAAAGCAGCAAAAATTGAAGATGAAGAAGTCATTAAAAAAATGTGTGTTTTAGCTAATTCAGTAGTATTTACTTCAAATGGCACAACATTTATGTTAGCTGGAGAAGAAATGTTAAGAACTAAACAAGGTGATTTTAACTCTTATATGTCTAGTGATGAAATTAATGGTTTGGATTATAGTTTAAAAGTAAAACATCTAGATGTCTTTGAAGCATATCAAAAACTAATCAAGTTCAAACAAAAAGTAACTGATTTACATCAAGACAATAGTTATATTGATGTTATTAGGGAACAAAATGGAGCTATATTTAGATATGAGTTAAGTGATGGTGTTAATCATTATGTTGTTATTCATGGCAACGGTTTGGTTAATGATTATATTTATGACTGTAAAGGTTATGAAGTATACTTAGATACTTTAAATATTTATCAGGGAAAAGTTGATAGTATAACTTTAAATCCATATCAAACAATAATTCTTAAAAAATAACAAAAGATAGGATCAATTGATCCTATCTTTATTTTAGATGGTATTTGGCAAGTAGTATCCTATCAACAATTTCTTCATCAACAAAGATTTCTTTTTCAAAGGAAATTTTTTCATGGATTAAACAGATTTCTATAAAAGCCAGAAAGATTCCCATATCAATTCTAGTAAAGAAAAATGAAAACTTTGGAGGCAGGATGCCAAAGATACGACCTTTGTGGTTGCGATAGACATCAAGACAGTTATCATTGTTTTCTACTGTCCAAGGCTGATTGTTGCAAGCGCTAGGAGCAAACCTTACGATGTATGAAATTGGAAGATAATCACCAGTCCATATCTGCTCTAAAGGTTTTCTGTTTGCATTAAACATATTTTTTCTAAAACTGCCATCACTTACTTTAGAGATACCCATCATAATGACAAAATCTAAACCGTTCAATTTCTTTTCTTTGGTTTTTCCTAAACCATACCAAAGAGTTCCGATGTTTTTTGAAACAAGGTACAAATCTAATTTTTCTCCAAGATATCCAATATTTGTCAGATAATTATCCTTAGTTTCACTATAAAACATGATAGTGTATTCATTTCCTATTTTACAACCAGAATCTTGAGCTTTAACTATTTTGATTTCTGTTTTAATGTTTGCCATTAAAGGAGTTAGAGAATTATAAAAGTCATAAATATCATCTATTTCCTGTTTAGTAATAGGAAAAGTTTCACATCTAAACAAATGAAATGATTTTCTTTTAAAAATCATTTGATAAAGAACATCATTATGCATAATTTGCCCTCCTTATCTATTGATATTTGTATATTAATCAACTATATACTTATTATATCTCATTTTGTAATATGTGATATAATTAATGAGTACTAAAAAATATAAAGGAGAGATAATCTTATGACTAATTATGCAAAAGGCACTGGTAAAGAATATCATATTGGCGTGGGTCCAGGTGATGTTGGAGAATATGTAATTTTACCTGGCGATCCAAAAAGATGTGAAAAAATCGCCAAATATTTTGATGATCCAAAACTTGTTGGTGATAATAGAGAATATGTTACCTATACAGGCTATATTAATGGTAAAAAAGTATCAGTAACTTCTACAGGTATTGGTGGTCCTAGTGCCTCTATTGCCTTAGAAGAACTAGTAAAATGTGGAGCCAAAACATTTATTAGAGTTGGCACCTGCGGTGGCATGCAATTGGATGTTAAAGGTGGAGATGTTGTTGTAGCAACAGGAGCAATTAGATCAGAAGGAACTACTAAAGAATATGCTCCAATTGAGTTTCCAGCAGTTTCTGATTTAGATGTAACCAATGCTTTGATTCAAGCATGTAAAAACCTGAATGTAACTTATCATCCAGGAGTTGTACACTGTAAAGATTCTTTCTATGGTCAACATCGCCCTGAGACACTACCAAATGGTCAAGAACTATTAAGAAAATGGGATGCATGGTTAAAACTTGGAGCAGTGGCTTCAGAAATGGAATCAGCAGCCCTATTTATCGTTGCCAATTACTTGAAAGTGAAAGTAGGGTCTTGTTTTCTAGTTGTTGCTAATCAAGAAAGAGCTAAAGCTAATTTGGAAAATGTTCAACATCATGACACAGATTTAGCAATTAGAGTAGCTATTGAAGCAATTAAATTGTTAATCGAAAAGGAGTAATATGATTGATTTAAAACCAGGAAGTTTTTTTGAAAACGTACAGTTAAGTGCAGATGAAAAAGAAATAATCATCATTGATCAAGTTCAACTTCCAAACCAGGAAGTTTACTTACACTTAAATCAGTTGGAGGATTTATATCAGGCAATTAAAAAACTTCAAATTAGAGGTGCTCCAGCAATTGGAATTTTTGCGGGGTATTCAATGTATGTTTTAACTCAACAATATGATGATTTACCTTTCAAACAGTTTTATCAAAAGTTTACCAAAGATAAAGAATATTTAAATTCTTCTAGACCAACAGCGGTAAATTTACCATGGGCTTTAAATAGAATTGATAAAGTAGTTTTAGATAACAAAGATAAAGATGTTAAAGAAATAGTTAAATTAATAGGTTTAGAAGCTAAAGAAATTCATCGCGAAGATAAAGAAATGTGTTTGAAAATTTGCGAGCATGGATTAACTTTACTTAAAGACGGTGATGGTGTTTTAACTATTTGTAATACTGGCCCTTTAGCAACAAGTAGAGGAACAGCTATAGGACCGCTAATTTTAGGAAAACAAAGGGGCTATAATTTCAAAGTCTTCGCTAATGAAACTAGACCNTTATTACAGGGAGCAAGACTTACAACTCTTGAACTACAAAAAGCGGGAGTTGATGTGACCTTAATTTGTGATAGTATGGCTAGCATCGTGATGAAAAACGGTTGGATTAATGCCTGTTTTGTGGGATGTGATAGAATTGCTGCTAATGGAGATTTTGCCAACAAGATTGGAACAAGTACCTTAGCTATTTTAGCTAACCATTATGGGATACCTATCTATTCGCTAGGACCAACAAGTACAATTGATATGAATTGTCCTGATGGTAAGCATATTGAAATTGAATTAAGAGATCCAAGTGAAATTGCTGAAAAGTGGTACGAAAAGCCAATGGCTCCAAAGGGAATAAAATGTTATAATCCTGCCTTTGATGTAACAGATCATAATTTATTAACAGGATTTGTGACAGAAAAAGGCATAGTTTATCCACCATTTGATATTAACTTAAAAAAATTATTTGAAGAATAAAAAAACCAAGCATTTGCGCTTGGTTTTATACTGTTTTTCGAAAGTAATAAAAGGTTTCGTCTTCGCCAGTAGATGTCATGACTGATTTAAGCATTTTATATGAAACGATATTTTCACGATAGCAATAGGCAGTTACTCGCTTAAGGCCAATATTGTATAAGGCAAAATCACAGATGGTTGCTAAGGCTTCCTTGCCATAGCCTTTTCCAATATATTCTGGTAGTAATCTAATGCCAATATTTGCACTTCCACGAAAATTAAATTCGTTTATTACCACCTCGCCAATCAGTTGTTTTTTCAAGCGGATTGCCATGCTTAACCCAACTTTGTTTGTAAAATCAGAATTTGCTGAATGATAAAAATAATCATAAGTAAGCTCACCTTGTAGGTCATCATGGTAATCATATCCCCAGTATTTATTGAGTTCTTCATCTAGGCATAAACGATTATATTTGGGAATGTCATCTTTTTTTATCTGACTATATGTTAATCTTTCGCTTTTTAATGATGGTATCTTTTTAAGCCTTATAAGTTCACTGTGTACTTGCATTGATATTTGTTCTTCGATTTTTATTGGTTGATATTGAGTTTTTGAAATTCTAAGTCCTCGACTGCCCTCATCATCCTGTCGGTTAATATATTTAACCCCTTGTCCAAATTTTTCCGCAAAGTTTTTTACCATAAATTGATATACTCCAGGATAGTGGTCAAGTGATTTTTCTATATGAATTATTAATATATCGCCTATGATTTCGCCAAAACAAAAGGAAACGATTTCGCCTTCCAGTTCAACTATTGCAGCAAAGTCAGATTCCGAACAAGGGAGCAAAAGCATTTCGCGGGCTTTTTTAAGTTCATAACGGGCAGAAAGAATATTGTTTTTTTGAAAATCATCCTCAAAACGATTCCAGAATTTTTCAAGTTTTTTCTTTTCTTCATCAGTGTCGTTTAGTGGTCTAAATATAGCGTTGGGAAACAGGTTTGTAAATTTATTGATATGATTACGCTGCCCAGAATATTTTTTACCAGAAAACTGTTGCATATCTTTCGATAAATATATGTACTCACTTTCATTGCGATTTAAATTTACGGTATAGTTGTCGTATCGTAGGGCCACAAATGGCATCATTTCACGTGGGACAATATAGAAAGAAAGTGGAATGGATTTTTTAGTACAATATCTCTCAATTGCTCCAAGAGCAATATTAATATCTCCTTCGTTTTTGTAACAATATGGGAAAAAGAATTCTTCTTTACCGGAAATACATGCCTTTATAACAACACAACCTGCTATGGTAGTATAAGAAGCATTAAAATATTCCCTCCACATTAAAAGGTAGCCAGGGGAATAACATGAAAGCAGATAGGGATATTTTTGCCCCAATTTAATTAATTGTCCGACTGTTTTACACGAAATATCTTCAAACTTAATATTAAGGTAAGATTCTAAAGTTTCAGAAAGACTTTCATCAATTTCGGCGGGGTTTTCTTTGTCTGTAGACATAAATGTTTTTTCTCATCCTTTCATTTTGTGTTATATATTATTAACACATTTTTGAATTTTCCTATTCTATCATATACTGCTTGAATCTTCAAGGACTCCTAAAAATATTACAATTATAAATTAAATCAAAAACAAGAAGGTGTTGGATTCATTAATAGAAACAATAAAACCAAGCAAAGGCCTGATTTTATTGTTTAATAAAAGTAAAGTTTTCCACATTTTTTTCAACATCTTCAAAAACATTAATGATATCACTACCATAATCAACTAGGTTTTCAAGAAGAAAATTTTGGTTGATTAGAATGATAGTGGTGTTTTGAAAATAATCTACTAAACAGTCATATAGACTATCAAGATTATTTGAAAAGTAAGTGGGTAAAGATAATATTTTTTTTAGATAGGAATAAGCTTCATTTTTTGTTGTAAACATTTTTCCATTTAATACATAAACATTCATAGTTACTCCTCTCCATACAATAATTCAAATGATTCATAATGGTCATCGGTATAATAAATTAAACCATCGTTAGAAAAAACAATTCGTTTTGCTCCTCGAGAATTTTGCCCATTGGTATCAATATCACATTCATAATAGATACGACCTTCTTTTATTGGAAGCAGTTTTTCTCTATTAGAGAAAACATCTCCACCAATTGCTTTTCCTGGTAGATATTTTTCCACTGAGCCACCACTCCAACCAGCTTTATTTGCTTCTTTTTTAGTTACATAATTATTTGGCAAGTGTCCATAAGTATGAATATAAAGAGCAACATTTTCTTTATCAAAATAACTTTGATCTTCATCAATTGATATTTGAGTTTGTTCTGGAGTATCAGATTTTTCAAAAAACTTATCAAAATTGTTTTGAAGCCAAAATACTCCCCAGACAATAAGTAGAGCAACAATAAAGATAATGACTTTTTTAATTGCTGAATTTTTCAAAAAACTTTCCTCCTAACTACTATTACTTACATTTTATCATATATCGAGATAAAGTTTGTAATAAGCTAAAAAAAGAAATAGAATAATACTAGGGAGAATATTATGAAAGTATTATTTATTTATAACCCTGTTGCAGGTCAGTTGCAAATCAAAAATCATTTGTGGAGCATACTCAACTATTTTAGTAGTGAGAAAAAGATTAAACTGACTATTCATGCTACTCAAAAAACTAAAGAAGCCTATAAGATAGTAAAAAAGCGAGCCAAAAAATATGACAAAATCATTTGTTCTGGTGGTGATGGTACTTTACATGAAGTGATAAATGGTTTGATGGATTCAAATTACAATAAAGTTTTAGGTTATATTCCAGCAGGATCAGTTAACGACTTTGCAACTAGTCTAAATTTACCAAAAAACATGAAAAAGGCTGCAATACTAGCCATGGAAGGAAATCCTAAGAAAATAGATGTTGGTAAATTTAATGACGAATATTTTCTTTATGTGGCTGCCTTTGGGGTGTTTACTGATGTATCTTATGTTACTACCCAGGAAATGAAAAACCTTTTAGGCAAGGTTGCTTATTTTCTACAAGGAATTAATTCGTTAACTTCAATGAAAACTTATAAAGTAAAAATGTTGGTAGATGATGTTGTTTATGAAGATGAGTACATTTTTGGTATGGTAACAAATACTTTGTCTGTTGGAAGTCTATATAATTTATCAAATCAAGATGTGCTGTTAGATGATGGACTTTTTGAAGTTACGCTGGTAAAAGCGCCAAAGGATTTAATTGAGTTAAGCAATATAACAACTTATCTTCTTTCTGGTAAAGGGGATAATGATTTAGTTAAAATATTTAAAACTAGTAATATAGAATTTGTTTTTGATGAACAAGTGCCATGGACTTTAGATGGTGAATATGGCGGAGATCCACAAAATGCAAAAATAGAAGTTATGGAAAAAGCAATAGATATAATTTGTGAATAGTATTAAACAAACTATAATGACCGTTTTTAACTACTATTAATATCCAGTTTACTAGTTATCTCAAAAAGATAAGGATTTGTTATAATGTTTGTAGCATTAGGAGAAGAACATATGAAAAGTATTAAAAGAATAGTATTTACAGGTGGACCTTGCAGTGGGAAAACAACCTTTATGAGTAGAGCAGAGGAAGTTTTTGCTGAAAGAGGTTATCGTGTAATAATTGCCAATGAATCAGCTACTGATTTAATTTCTGGTGGCATTTCACCAGCAACTATGGGAATGTATCAATTCCAAAAGTATTGCATTGCTTTACAGTTAAAAAAAGAAGAATTATGCAATCAAGCAGCTGAAGAAATTGAAGGGGAAAAAGTACTAGTCTTTGTTGATAGGGGTATTTTAGATAACAAAGGTTATGTTTCAGAAAAAGAGTTTGCTGAAATACTAAAAGGATTTAATTTAAACGAACAGCAGATACTAGATAGATATGATTTAGTAATGCATTTAGTAACTAGTGCCAAAGGCGCAGAAGAAGCTTATACTCTTTCTAATAATGCGGCTAGATATGAATCTATTGAAGATGCTAGAAAAGTTGATGATACAATTTTAAAAAGTTGGTCAGCACACCCCAATAGAGTAGTTATTACTAATGAAACAGATTTTGAAGTAAAACTTAGAAAAGCAATTCAAGCGGTCTTTACTTACTTGGGTGATGAAAAACCAATTGAAATATTTAAGAAATATTTAGTAGAAATCAATGATGAAATAATTGAAAAAGTAAAAAGTGAAACAAATGTTTCTTATGTTCACATTCTTCAACATTACCTTAAATCACCTGAAGGAATCGAAAAGAGAATTAGAAGAAGAGAAAAAGATGGCAATACAATTTTCTATTATTCTGAAGCAACCCAATTAACTCCTAATACTAGAATAAAAAGAGACAGAATTATTTCAGAAAGACAATACACGGATTATTCAGTTGAAATTAACCACCAACTGAATATCGTAGATAAGGAAAGGTATGGTTTTATTGATAAAAACCGTTTCTTTAAATTAGATATTTTTACTTTTGATAAAACTAAAGCGCTATTAAGTGTTCAAATTCCAAGTGAAAATGAAGAAGTAATTATTCCAGAATACTTCAATGTTATTAAAGATGTAACAGATGATATAAACTATAAAAACTATTATTTAGCTAAATCACAGAAGTTTTAATTGAAACGGTTATTTAAAAACCGTTTTTCTTGTGATTATGTGATTAAATGGGATTATTTCATTTTTTAAATCAATTGTATTATAATTAAACCTGCAAGGAGAGTGTTATTTATGGATACTTTAGAATACGCGAATAAAAAAATTATTATTGGAATGATAACTATTGCTGTTTCAGCACTTTTATTAGGGCTGAGTGGTGGTTATTATTTAACTCATACTATTTTAGAGAAGACAGTTTTAACTGAAATGATTGACGAAGGATATGTTTTAACAACTGATGCAACAGCTACCACAGAAGACATTGCACTGGGGAAAACAGCTTATTCTAATGGAGAATTATTAAATGGAACAGCAGTTGTTTTTGATACCAGTGGAGCAACCGCAACTTCAAATGTAATTTTACAAGGCAAAACAGCATATGTTAATGGAGAACTGATAGTTGGAACACTTCCTCAAATTTCTGGTAGAACAATTTCTCCTACTGGCAAACCGATTTCATTTGAAGGTGGAGGATATTTAAGCAGTGACTTAATAGTCAAAGGAGACAAAAACTTATTACCTAAAAACGTTAAGAAAGGTGTCATGATTTTCAACATTGTTGGAACTTATGAAGGACAGTAGGAGGTAGCAATATGAAGTTTTTTAAAAAGAAAAGAGATGTTACCACTAAAGAAATTATAAATGATGACACTAAAACTTATCATGTATATGGAAATGAAAAAACCAAGGAAATTGATGGAGTTAGAGAAAAGTTTGGAGTCCAAATATATTCAGCTGAAAGTGATAAAAAGATAGCAGAAACAGTTGAGGAAACAGTTGAAGAAACAGCATCTTTGACTGAAGAAGCAAAAATTGAAACTGAACAAACGGAAGAATTTTATGATATTGACGATGAATATGAATATGTTACACCAAGTTATTTCAAAAACGCTTTCATCTTAGGATTAATATGTGTTCTTGTTGGAGCAGTTATTTCATTTTTTGTTTTTAAAAATAAAATGGCAGCAGACATTAAAACAGCCTATGAACAAAACGGTTATATGTTGACAAATGGTTGTACAGCAACAGCAGCAGATATTAAAGAAGGAAAAACAGCTTATATTAGAGGACAATTAGTTACTGGAACACTGAGAGATATCGACACTACAAATGCAACTGCAACAGCAGCAGATATTTTAAAAGGATATACGGCATATGTTAATGGACAATTAGTTACCGGAACAATTCCAACTTACAATGGTTTAACAACTATCGTTCCATCAGCAACAGATTATAAGATTTCAAAAGGCGTCTATATTGTAGATGATTTAGTTATAAAAGGTGAACCTAACTTGATTTCTAGCAATATTAAAAATGGTATTTCAATTTTTGGTGTTAGGGGTTCTTATGTTATAGAGGAGCCTACCAATGAGTAGAGAAGAAGTTTTAAAGAAACTACAGCAACTAAGAGAAGAAGGGAATTTAAATGTTCCTAGAGATGAACTAATTAAAACTGAAGAACAAATCCAAGGGATTAGGGAAAGTGCTAAAATCAATACAGCAGTATTAGATTATGTCGCTGAAAGAATAAAAGCAGGTATTACAACTGAACAGATAAATGATTGGGTTAAAGAATACACCGAATCACAAGGAGCAATTTGTGCACCTTATCAATATGGGGGATTTCCAAAACATGTTTGTGTTTCAATAGATGATGTCGTTTGTCATGGAATTCCAAACAAAAAAACTATTTTAAAAGATGGAATGATTGTCAATGTTGATGTATCAACAATCTATAATGGTTATTATTCAGATGCCAGTAGAATGTTTATTATTGGTCAAACAACTGCTGAAAAAGAAAAACTTGTTAGAGTTTGTAAAGAATGCTTAGAAATTGGACTAGAACAAGTTAAACCTTATGGTCATTTAGGAGATATTGGTTATTATATTGAGCGACATGCTTTAAAAAATGGTTATAAAGTAGTAAGAGATTTTGGTGGGCATGGTATTGGTTTAGAATTTCATGAAGAACCATTTGTCTTTCATTATGGTAAAAAAAATAATGGTATGATATTAGCGCCAGGAATGATTTTTACTATTGAGCCAATGCTTAATATGAAAAAAAGCGGTATTAGAATTTCAACAATCGATGGATGGACTGCATACACCAAAGATAAGCGACCTTCAGCTCAGTGGGAACATATGGTTTTGGTAACTGAAGATGGTTATGAAATCTTATCCTATTAAAATAAAATCAATTTATTTTTTAGTTCGTTTTTTTGTGTGTGAAGGGTTTAATTTGGTATAATATTAGTATGGAAAATATTAAAAAGCACATTCCAAATTTTGTTACGATTTTAAGAATTGTTGGAACTATTATCTTACTACCATTAGATATAAATACTGATGTCTTTCTTATAATTTATGCTTTTACAGGTTTTAGTGATGTTTTAGATGGTTATTTAGCTAGAAAATTAAATGCTGAAAGTGCACTGGGTTCAAAGTTAGATACTGTAGCAGATTTTGTATATTATTCAGTAGCGATGATTAAGCTCTTGCCTCTTTTATGGGTTAGACTTTCAAGAAAGATATGGATTTTGGTAACGATAGTAGTATTGCTTAGATTGTTTGATTATTTATATTTTGCTTACAAATTTGGAGAACTTTCTTCAACTCATAGTATCTTGAATAAAATGACTTCAGTAGGACTATTTGGAATACCATTTGTGATAAATGCTGAGTTTGTTAATATCTATTGCTGGATAGCAGCAACAATTTCTTTGATTGCCGTTTTATATGAAATATATAATCATTTAATGCTTTTAAAAGATAAAGCAATATAAAAGTTAAAAATAAAAAAGTAAAGAGATATTTTAAATTATCTCTTTATTTTTTTAATAGTTATATAAGTTTAGAAAAGAGAAAGAATCTCATAATCAGCTTCACTGATAAATACTGGTTGTAAATCAATTAACTGTTCAATAGTGTATTTACCATTTAGATAATTATCAATTTCATTTTTGTTTAACACAATAGGAACACGATTATGGATGTTTCTGGTCGAGCTTGCCTCAGTGGTAATGATGGAATAGTTATAGATGGGATTATCTATTTGATAGATTCCTGCAAAATAAATGATATCTTCATCAGTATGAATATAATGTCTTTTTTTATGCTTATCCCATTCATAAAATCCTGAGGCGATAACGACACACTTATGATTTTGAAAATCATCTTCATAGATGTTGGTATCTCTTATTGTTTCAATTCTAGTATTGATTAAATTTCTTTTGTTTAATGAGTAACCCCACTTCATTAACTGATAATCGTTATTAGCAAACACCAAAGATACATTAGAAGGAAAAATCTCGCCAGTTGATAATAAATCTAAAGTACTTTGATTATATTTCTTTTCTAGTATTTGTAAGATTTTAGAAATATCGATGCTTTCATCAAAATAATATCTACCACACATAATATTAATATACAAAAAAACCCTTCATTATTGAAGGGTTAATCGATAACATCTAATAATTCTAACAGCCTATTTAACTCATCTTTATCTTGATAAAAGATGTTAATTGAATTTTTAGTAATCTTTACCTTTGAACTAAATTTTCTTTGAAGAGAGTTTTGCAAATCTACTAAATATGGGTCCTCTACCTTCGTTTTAGCAGGTTTAGAAGCCTTTTTTGCTGTTGCTAAAGCTTCAACCTGTCTTACTGATAATCCTTCGCTAACAGCTTTATGTGCAATTTCACTAATGGTTTTATCATCCAAAGTGATTAAACATTTTACATGTCCCATCGACAGTTTCTTTTCTTCAACTAATTTTTGAACATCTTTAGGAAGTTTTAATAATCTTAAAGTATTGGAAACATGTTCTCTACTTTTGCCAATTCTTTTAGCTAGTTGCTCTTGGGTGTAACCGAGAGTTTCAATTAATTTTTGATAGCCGCTTGCTTCTTCCAGCGCATTTAAGTCTTCTCTTTGAATGTTTTCTAATAAAGAAATTTCCATCATTTGAGTGTCAGTAAAATCCATGATAATGGCAGGTATTTCTTCTTTTCCTGCTAAAACAGAAGCTTTTACTCTTCTTTCACCAGCAATTAATTCATAACCCCCAGTTGCCTCTCTTACTAAGATAGGAGTAAAAACGCCAGTTTCTCTAATTGATTGAGCCAGTTCTTCTAATTTTTCTTGGTCAAAAGTTTTTCTTGGTTGATATGGATTAGAACGAATATCTACTAATTTTAAACTAGCCCTACGCCCATACTCATCAGCTTTAGCACTGCTTTGTATTTCATCAATGACTGATATAACATCGTCACCAAAGATAGCAGCTAAACCAGTTCCCAAACGTTCTTTTCTTTCTTTTTTCTTTGCCATCTTTTACCTCCCTATGAGTTTTTAGTGATGACTTCCTTAGCTAAAGCGGCATAGGCTCTAGCGCCATCAGATTTAATATCATGTTCGAAGATGCTTTTTCCATAAGAAGGAGCTTCTGATAAACGAACATTTCTAGGAATATAAGAACGATAAACTCGTTCTTTGAAATATTTTCTAACTTCTTGTTGAACTTCAATCGATAAATTGGTTCTTGCATCAAACATCGTTAATAAGACCCCTTCAATATATAAATGAGGGTTGTAAAGTTTTTGAACCAATCTAATTGTTGAAAGAAGTTGAGTTAATCCTTCTAGGGCATAGTATTCACATTGTACAGGGATGATTACCGAATCAGCGGCAGTTAAAGCATTAGTATTTAATAACCCTAGTGAAGGCGGACAGTCAATGATTATAAAATCATAATTGTGTTTTATGACATCTAACTTGTTTTTTAACAATCTTTCTCTACCTTCCTGATAATTTGCTATTTCTATATCACTTCCTGCTAAATCAATAGTAGCGGGAATCAAGTCAATTGGTGGAATTTTAAGAGAAAGAATTCCTTTTTCAGTTTCTACATCTTTAAGTAACAAGTCATATGTACTATATTTTATCGAGTTTCTAGCTCCCACTCCTTGAGTTGAGTTAGCTTGAGGGTCTAAATCCACTAGTAAAACTTTTTTGCCTAAATATGCTAAACCTGCAGAAAGGTTGATGCTTGTTGTTGTTTTTCCAACCCCACCTTTTTGGTTGGCTAATGCAATAATTTTTCCCATACCTATATACCTCAATAATTATTTTATCATAAAGCAACTATTTTTTGATAGTTATCGTAATAATGTAATCTTCATCATTATCTTGTTCAGTCATCTGGACACTGCGATCAAAAGATTTAGCTTTTTTAAAAGTGTCTCTAAAAGAATTGATAATTAATTGAGCGGAAATGCCAAAACATTTGATGCTCCCTTTTTTCTTTTTTCTCTCTTTAACATAATTAGTTTCGATAAAGTTTTCTGTTTCTTTAACATTTAAATCTTTATTTAAAATAGTTTCAAGAACTTCCTTTTGCTGTTTTTCGCTAAGTAACAACATCGCTCGACCATGTCTTTCAGTAATTTCTTTAGAATTTATTGCTTGCTGAACATCAGCGTTTAAATTTAACAATCTGATTTTATTGGAAATTGTGGTTTGCTTTTTCCCTATTTTATTAGCTAATTGTTGTTGAGTCAGACCAGTTAAGCGAATCATTTGTAAATAGCCATTAGCTTCTTCAATAGGAGATAAATCTTCTCTTTGAATATTTTCTATCAAAGATAGGGTAGCTGCTTGAACTTCATTAGCTTTTATGACAATAGCATTAATCTGTTTATGGCCTAAACTCTTACAAGCTCTATATCTTCTTTCTCCAGCAATCAATTCATAACCCATATAAGATTCTCTGACAGTGATTGGCTGAATTAATCCATTTTCTTTAATTGAAAGAGCTAATTCTTCAATTGCTTCATTATCAAAACTACTTCTTGGTTGATATTGATTTGGTTTTATTTCATCAATGTTAATAAGTTGGTATTGTGCCATAATTTCTCCTCCTATAAGGGTTTCTTTTTAATTTGTCCATAGTTTCGTGGATATTTATTTGGTGTGTGTTTGATCTTTTTTAGATCAATAATTAGACGGACATTATCTTCGATTAAACTAAATTCACTGATTTTGTTTACTTCTGCTCCTAGTATTTCAATGGCCTTTTCAGCTTGTTTTAATTCCTCATATCCTTTTGGTCCTTTCATTGCCAGAAAATGCCCATCAACTTGCACTAATGGCAAACACAGTTCGGATAAGATATTTAAAGGAGCAACTGCTCTGGCAACAGAGAATTTGAAGGCTTCATAATTTTCTTTAGCAAAATCTTCAGCTCTTTGGTTAGAGGTGTAAACTTTATTAAGGTTTAATGTTGCAATAACTTCATTTAAAAAAGAGATTTTTTTATTATTTGGTTCCAATAAACACACTTCAAGATTGGGATTATATATTTTTAATACTAATCCTGGAAAACCAGCTCCAGTTCCTACATCAATTAAATTATTAGTAGGATTAAATAATTTTCCTAACAATAGACAATCTAAAAAATGTTTAACATAAATATCATCTTTATCGGTAATGGCTGTTAAGTTAAACTTTTTGTTCCACTGGATTAATAAATCAGCATACTTATCTAACTGCTGCAATTGCTTTTCAGTTAAATCAATTTGATGGCTTAAAAAAAACTTTTTATAGTCCACTGATGTTTCTCCTTTTTAATAATCTTTGGTCAATTATGATTATACAAAAAAAAGAACAATTATTAAACTAAAAAGGAAGCATTTACAGTTTTTATTAATTATATTAATATATGTTTGCATAGGGAGATAAAAATAATGGCAATTTATGATTATTTGATTAGTTACGGACAATTTGATTCTTTAGTTAGCTTTAATGGTCGATTAAAAGAGTATTTAAACATTTATGCTAATGACAAAAACAGAGAATTGTTAGAAATGATGCTTAAAGAAAATGAGAATTTGTATGTGTATACAAATTTTGGGTTAAAATTTAATATGGCTTTAATTGCCAATAAACAGATAGGCTATAAGGATGCTGGAAAAATTGATGACCACAGCCTTAAAGTGCCTTACATTATTTATTGGGAAAACGAAAATTTTCAAAGAGCACTAGTAATTAATACAAACAGCTACATTGAAGCTAAAGGGATGTTTTTTAGTTTAACTGAGGTAGATAACTATTTTGAAAATGATAAAAATGATTTAGTAGCAGTTTATCTAAACCAAGATAATGAAAGTGAAGTAATTGAAGTGTTCAAAGAAATGTTAGTTGGCAAACAATCATTAGTTTCAATTCAAAAAAGATTAGACAATAAATATATTAGTGATGTTGATTTGATGAAGGAACAGTGTAAAAAAATTAGTCAAGATGTTTTTAACAAAGCAATAGAAACAATTTTACCTTTAGAATCAAGTGAAAGAAAGTCATATATTGATGAAGCGATTGCCAGAGCTTTTATCATCAAGAAAGCTTTATATGTTAGATATATGTCAAATAGACATCTTTTAAATGAAAGACATTTTGGTAAGGTGTCTCAGCAAAGAGCTTTTGCGAAAAGCTATATAAGTGAGATTCCAATAGTTCCATATTTTAAATTGTTTAATATGTAAAAATAAAGCAGGAATTCCTGCTTTACTTTTTTGGGGGATAAAATATTTTTGAAATAGAAAGGATATATATGTACAAGCAATTTTCTACTTGCAAGTTCATAATACTAATAAAGATGTGAAAAAATATCAAATCATAGTGTGAAATTGTGTGAAAACACAAAAAGTATTATAAACACTTAATTATAGCTACAGTATTACTTGCAGCACCCTTTCTAATTTGGTCACCACTGCAAAACAGTGAATAACCACCTATTACTTTATCTTCTCTGATTCTGCCAACTTCGATAATATCATTATCACTAGTACTTATTGGCATAGGATAAACATTATTTATACCATCATCCATTAATTTAACTCCTTTACTACTAGAAATAGCTTCTCTAACTTCTTCTATAGTTAAAAGTCTTTCAGTAGCAAAACTGATAGAAATACTATGACTTCTAATTATTGGAACTCTAACACAAGTGCAAGTTACATTCAAATTAGGTAAATGCATAATCTTTCTTCCTTCATTTTGCATTTTCATTTCTTCATCGGTGTAACCATCGGCTAAAAATGTTCCAATTGCAGGAATACAGTTATAAGCAATTTGATGAGCAAAAATACTATTTTCTATTTCTTTACCATTTAATAACGCTTCAATCTGGTTATCTAATTCTGTAATTCCTTCAATACCTGCACCACTAACAGCTTGATAAGTGCTAACAATCATTTTGGTAAGTTTAGATTTTTTATTAATACCATACAAAGCCATAAAGGCAATAATAGTACTGCAATTTGGATTGGCGATAATTCCATTATGTTTTTTAGCATCTTCACCATTAATTTCAGGAATAACTAAAGGAACATCTTTATCCAATCTAAAAGCACTGCTGTTGTCAATTAATATAGCACCTGCTTTTTTTATAAATGGAGCAAAATGCTTAGAAGATTTTCCGCCAGCTGCTCCTAATATGACATCTAATCCTTCAAAGCTGTTTTCTGTCGCTTCTATAACTTTTAAAGTTTCACCCTTAAATTCAATTTCTTTTCCAACACTTCTACGGCTAGCCATAAGTCTTAGTTCATCAACCTTAATGTCTTGTTCAATTAAACACTGAATCATCTGCTGACCAACTGCACCAGTTGCTCCTAATATACCTATTTTCATAATGAATCGCTCCTTGTAATAAACTTATCGTAGATACATCTAATTGTTTTTTCAAAATCTTTATTTTCAACTCCGATAATAATATCAATCTCATCAGCAGCTTGATTGATGATTCTAATATTAATATTATGTGCTCCAAGTTCACCAAACAATAACCCTGACATTCCAGGTTTATTTTTCATGCTTCTACCAACAACAGCAATCAAAGCCATCTTATCGAGAACTGTGACATTGTCGCAGTCTAAATCTTTTTTCAATCTAGCAATGATTTCATAAACAACTTTTTCAATAGCTTCAGTTTCGACAACAACACTAAAAGAATCAACCCCTACTGGAACACTTTCAATAGAAATATTAAAATCCTCAAATACTTGCAATGTCTTTCTTAATCCCCCAACTTCACTAGAAATCTGAGGTTTGTTGATGGTAATAACTGAAAAGTTTTTCTTGCCAGAAATACCTGTAATAAAATGAGGTGGATCTACAGCATCTTGCGAACTGCAATCACCTAAAATCATCGTGCCTGGATGCTCAGGTTTATTAGTGTTTCTGATATTAATAGGAATGTTTTTTTCACTTACTGGAAATATTGCTTCATCATGCAATACATTTGCGCCCATATAACTTAATTCTCTAAGTTCACTATAGGTAATATAATTGATAGTCTTAGGATTTTTAACGATTCTAGGATCAGCTATTAACAAACCAGATACATCTGTCCAGTTTTCATAAACATCAGCATTGACAATATTGGCTAATATAGAACCACTGATATCACTACCACCCCTAGACATAACTTTAATCACCCCATTAGGTAAGGCGCCATAAAATCCGGGAATTACAACTCTTCGCCCGTTTTTTATTTTGCTTATTAAATTTTGTTCACTTTTTTCAAAATTAACCTTGCCGTTATAATTAAAGGCAATAACTTCACTAGCATCAATAAACTGCCCATTTATATATTCCGCTAAACATTTGGCAGTTAAATATTCTCCTCTGGAAACTAAATAATCAAGGCCAATATCTTTACCCATTAAATCTCTAATAATTTTAAATTCTTTTTCTAAATCAATTTTTAAGTTGAGTTGTTTCTTTATACCCATGTATTTGTCATAAATCATGTTAAATAAATCATCATAGGGTACGCCATATTTTATATGAGCATGACACAAATAAAGCAAATCAGTAACCTTATAGTCTTCATCACCAGATTTACCACAAGCACTTGTAACAATAAAAACTCTATCCTTGTCACTTTCAATGATATTTTTTACTTTTTTAAACTGCGTTGCACTTGCAACTGAACTTCCACCAAACTTAACTACTTTAATCATACGAAACTCCTGCCACAAACATATTTTTATCATCTGTTTTTTCTATTAATTTTTTTAATTTATATAAATCCATAGGTTTTGTAATAATTACTTCTGCTTCAATTTCTCTATGAATATAATCTTTAAAATACTCTAAGTTTTTAGTTCGCACATAAAACTTGCTGCTATATTCCTTGTTATTAATATAAACTTTATTATCGTTTTTTATTTTTAAATCTTCATTGTTTAACAGCGAAACAATATCTTGAACTACTGCATGAGCGGTAGGAAAGGTTCCAGCACCCTGCCCAATATAAGATGCAGCAGTTAAGTTATCACTTTTAAATACAATACAATTTAGATTAGAAGGCACATGAGCCAAAATGTCGTTGTTGGCGATGTACTCTGGTAAAACAAAAACCTGAGCATGTCCTGCTTTTTTTATACCCCTACCAACAAGTTTAAGTGTTGATTGATTCTTTTGGCCAAAATCAATATCTTTTTGATTAACCGTTCTTACGCCAAAAGTGGTAATATCATCCAGATTTAAAGAAGTATCCCAAACCATATTGCCAGTTAAACAACACTTGTATTTAACATCATGACCATCAATATCATCACTTGGATCACTTTCCGCATAGCCAAGTTTTTGAGCTTTGGCTAATACATCTTGGAAACATTGTCCTTCTTTAAGCATCTTATCTAAGATAAAGTTGGTTGTTCCATTAAAGATACCAATAAAATCACTGATTTCATCAACTCTTTTTGTATGTCGGATATTAGACATTACTGGAATTCCGCCACCGACACTGCCTTCAAAAATAATATTTACATCATTTTTCTTGGCTAGAGCAACTAGTTCATCATAATAAGTAGCCATGACTTTTTTATTGCTGGTAACGACATGCTTTTTCATATTTAAAGCCTTAGAGATACAGATAAAAGGAAACTCTATTCCTCCTAAACATTCAACTACAACATCAATATCCTCATCTAAAGCATCATCAATATTAAAAACCATCCTTTCATCAATGGCCTCACTTTCATCTTTTACTAGTATTTTTTTAATCTCTAATTGTTTTGTAAAACTGGTATTTCCTTTATCTACGATATAAGATACGCCTTTACCAACATTGCCATGTCCTAATAATGCAATTTTCATAATTTAACTGTCCTTCCTAGAAAAACACTTGTATTTGTGTTAGAAACATAGTATCATTCTTTCAAGATGTAATCAAGGAGAATATTATGAATTTATTTTTGAGCACAAGAAATAAAGAAAATGTTGTTTATTCTAAAGAGGCGATAATTCAGGGACTGGCCAAAGATGGAGGTTTATATATGCCTACAGAATTAATTGATATTAAAATAGACTTAAATAAATGTTTAGATTTAAATTATCAGCAACTAGCAACATATATACTTTCAAACATCTTTGATGATTTTACTAAAGAAGAAATAAGAGAATGTGTATTTGCCGCTTACACTAATTCATTTAAAACAGATAATATTACTCCAGTAACTAAAATAGGGAAGGATTTTTTATTAGAGCTTTACCATGGGCCAACTTCGGCTTTTAAAGATGTGGCTTTAACAATTCTTCCTCACTTATTAAACATTGCTTATAAAAGTTATGGAAAAAATAAAAAAATATACATTTTAACTGCTACAAGTGGAGATACAGGAAAAGCAACACTAGAAGCTTTTAAAGATGTAAAAAATACATATGTCACAGTATTTTATCCCAAAGATAAGGTAAGTGAGATTCAAGAAAAACAAATGAATACTACTAAAGGAAACAATGTTGATGTTGTATCTGTTGTAGGCAATTTTGATGATTGTCAAAGACTTGTAAAAACAATATATGAAGATAATCAAATTCATGAAATCTATAAAAATGTTCAATTGTCAAGTGCTAATTCAATTAATGTTGGCAGACTAATACCACAGGTTGTTTACTATTTTAAAGCATATAGCGATTTAGTAAACAACGGATTTATTAAACTAAAAGACAAGGTAAACTTTATTGTACCAACAGGAAATTTTGGGGATATTTTGGCAGGGTATATTGCGAAATTAATTGGCTGTCCAATAAATAAACTGGTGTGTGCTTCTAATAAAAATAACGTCCTAGTCGATTTTATTAATACTGGTATTTATGATATAAATAGAAAATTTTATACAACCATATCTCCTTCAATGGATATCTTAATATCAAGCAATTTAGAAAGATTGCTATTTGTGTTAAGCGATTTTAATGATCAAAAAATAAAGCAGTATATGAATGATTTAAAAACTAAAGGAAGATATAAAATAGATAAAGAAATGCTAAACAAACTGCAGCAGTCTTTTGTGGGAATATATGTCAGTGAAAATGAATGTAAAAAAGCAATGCATCAAGCATTCTTTCAAGACAAAAGATTAATAGACCCTCACACCGCAATTGGTTATCATAGCAGTAATAAATATAGAGATAACTATAAAAATATTATCCTTGCGACAGCATCACCTTTTAAATTTCCAACCAGTGTATTAAGTTCTATTACTGATACTATTGTAGAAGATGAAGTAAGCGCAATGGAAAAACTGGCTCAAATATCTAAAGAAGAAATTCCAACTAATTTAAAAGGTCTTGATAAATTAGAAATTTTACATAATAAGACAATAAAGATTAATGAAGGAAGAGATTATGTGATAGAAAGGATTAAAGAGTTAAATGATTAAGATTAAAGTACCTGCAACCAGCGCAAACCTAGGGGTAGGTTTTGATACTTTAGGTATAGCGTTAAATATTTATAATACTTTTTATGTAGAAGAAAGTGAGTTTTTATTAATAGAGGGTGTGGATAAAAAATATCAAAACAGAAACAATTTATTTATGATAGCTTTCGATAAGGTAAATGAAAGATTTAACACATTTAAAAACATTCATTTAAAAATAGAAGCTAATATTCCAATAGCTAGAGGTTTAGGATCTAGCGCTTCTTTTATAGTGGCTGGTGCAATAGCTGCCAACTATTTAAACAACAATAAACTTAAAGTGGAAGAGATATTTAAAATATGCACGTCGCTAGAAGGACATCCAGATAATATCGCTCCTGCCATTTTTGGAGGACTTAATGCTAGTTTTATGTATAATGATATTCCTTATAGTAAAAAAATTAATGTGCATAAGAAATATAAGTTTACGGTATTAATACCTGATTTTAAAGTTTCAACTAGTCTTGCTAGAAAAGTTTTGCCTTCTCTATATTCAAAAGAAGATACTGTTAATAATTTATCTAATATTGTCAGTCTTTGTTTGTCATTAAATGATGGAGATGACAATGTTCTTAAATTATCAAACAATGATAAGATACATGAACCATATAGAAAAAACTTAATACCAGATTTTGATTTGTTGAAACAGCAGTGTCTAAATAAAGGGGCCTACACATTTATGATAAGTGGATCAGGACCAACATGTTTGGTAATATCAAATGATGATAGTTTTTCTAAAAAAATAGACACTTCTAAAACAAAGAACAAATGGAAGTTAATAGATTGTAAGGTTGATAATACTGTAGTTGAAGTGGAGGAATTATAAATGACGAAAGATTATTTGATTATCCATAAAAAGGTTTTGCCTGATTACTTTATTAAAGTAATAGAAGTTAATCAAGCGATAAAAGAGAAAAAATATCCAAATATAAGCGAAGCTGTCAAAGCAGTTGGCATTTCAAGAAGTACGTATTATAAATACAAAGATTATGTATTTTTACCAGAAGAAAGCACAATTACGAAAAAAGCAATTTTGAGTGTTGATTTAATTCATCGACCTGGAAGTTTGTCAAGTGTGCTGAATGTTTTGAAAAATAATAAAATAAGCATACTTACAATATCTCAATCATTACCAGTGAATGAGTTGGCAAATGTGATAATATCAATAGATATTACCGATATAAATATAAGTATGAATGAATTAATTAGAGAATTAAAAGTTTTAAAACAAGTTAAAGATGTTAAATTAATAGCTTTCGAATAGCGAAATTACGATATTTATTGGATTTTTTGGTGTAAGATATAAATATAATTTTAATTAGAGTATCAACAAGGAGGATTTATATGTCTGATATGTTAAAAAATGCGCAAAGCCAAATTAGATTTGCAGTTAATAAACTGGGATTACCAGAAGAGGTTTATGAACTTTTAAAAGAGCCTCAAAGAGTAATAGAAGTTAGTATCCCTGTAAGGATGGATGATGGAACTATTAAAACATTCAAGGGTTATCGAGCTCAGCACAATAATGCAGTTGGGCCTTATAAAGGTGGTGTTCGTTTTCATCAAAGTGTTGATTTAGAAGAAGTTAAAGCTCTTTCTATTTTGATGACTTTTAAGTGTGGGATTGTTGGAATTCCTTATGGTGGAGGAAAAGGTGGTGTTACAGTAAATCCACTTGAATTATCACTAAAGGAACTAGAACAATTGGCTAGGGGCTATGTTGAAAAAACTCATAAATATTTAGGAGATCGAATTGATATTCCTGCTCCTGATGTTGGTTCAAATGCTCAAATAATGTCTTGGATGTTGGATGAGTATGAAAAGATTAGTGGTTACCAACAGCCAGGGTTTATTACAGGTAAACCTATTTCGTTAGGTGGTTCTTTAGGCAGAACTCAAGCAACGGGTGTTGGTATTGTTGAGATAGCAAAGTGTTATTTAGATAAAGCAGGTAAAAAAGTGGAAGAAGCAAGTGCTGCTGTTCAAGGATTTGGTAATGTGGGCAGTTTTACCTGTAAATCGCTTCAGGATGAAAAAATAAAAGTTATAGCAATTGCTGAATTTTATAATGGAAAGACATTTGCGATTTATAAAGAAGATGGCATTGATATTGAAGCACTGATGAAATTTAGAGAGTCAAATAAAAACATAGCTGAATTTGAGGGTGTTGAAGTAATCGATATGGATGTATTCTGGACTTTAAATGTCGATCTTTTAATTCCTGCTGCTCTTGAAAATGCCATTGATGGTGAAATTGCAGGAAAAGTAAAAGCAAAAGCCATAATTGAAGCAGCCAATGGACCTACGACAACTGAAGGTGATAGAATCTTTAAGGAAAGAAATGTTTTTGTATCTCCTGATATTTTGACCAATGCTGGTGGTGTAACAGTTTCTTATTTCGAGTGGGTGCAGAACCTATATGGTTACTCTTGGACTGAGGAAAGGGTACTAAATGAAGCTAAAGCTACAATGAGAAAAGCATTTGATAATATATGGAATTTATATAAACAATATAACGATATCTCAATGAGAGAAGCTGCTTATATGTATTCGATTAAGGTAGTAGCTGATGCAATGAAACTTAGAGGATGGTACTAAAAAAACAAAACTGATAGATAGGTTTTAAAATAAAACAATTAACATTTCTCGGGAAATACTAATGTTCTATAATATTTAAAGACTATTGAAACATAATAAAAACAGCTAAATCAGCTGTTTTATTTTGTCTTGTAAAATATTTACACACTTTTCTAATATTTCTTTATCTTGATTATTAAATCTAGATTTGATTGGCGAATCAATATCTAAAACACCAAATAATTCATTGTTAATAATAATGGGCAATACGATTTCGCTATTTGAAGCACTATCACAAGCGATGTGTCCAGCAAAAGCATGAACATCATCAACTATAACTGTCTGTTTGATAGTAGCGCAGTAACCACAAACACCTTTGTTAAGAGGAATAATTTCACAGGCTACTTTACCTTGAAATGGACCAAGTATCAGTTGTTGGTCTTTTAAAAGATAATAACCAACCCAATTAATGTTTTCTAAACATTCATTGAAAAAAGCACTGGTATTTGAAAGCAGAGTAATCAAATACTTTTCTTCTGCAATTAAAGATTGAAGTTTTTCTTCCAGTTTCATAAAAGACACCTCTTTATCAATTATAGACAATTGTCTTAAAACAATCTATAATGAAAGTCAGACAGGGGTGCTTTATGCTGAGAAATACCCTTAGACCTGATCTAGTTAATACTAGCGTAGGAAGATCTAAGTTTCTTGGCACCTGTAGAAAGGTGTTTTTTATGAATCAGAAAATTAAAGGATTAGTGCACATTGCTTTATATGGAGCTTTGTTTGTAGTATTAGATTTTATTGCTAATACATTCAATTTATTTGTTATGCCTCAAGGTGGTAGACTTTCACTTGGAACTATTGCTTTACTGTTGGCAAGTTATCATTTAGGATGGAAAAAAGGAGTAGTAGTTTGCATTGTGGCTGTTATCTTAATGCTAGTGACAGGTTCAGTTAACTATTATGGAATGTTCAGCTTTCTTTTTGACTATTTGTTAGCTTATGGAGCATATGGTTTAAGTAGTCTTTTTCCTAACTATAAAAAGCTATATTGTGGTATTATAATTACTAGTTTAATAAGATTAGCGTTTTCAACATTATCAGGAATGGTTGTGTGGCAAACTCCGTTTTGGGGTTCAATATCTTATAATGCATCATACATTCTTCCAACAATGTTGATGGACTTAATTATTGTACCGTTAATATATGAAAAATTAACTCCACTATTTAAAAAATGAGGTAATGATGTTTCCAGAAAAAAATTCTTCAGTCTATATTCAATCTTTCAAACATGATGGTTCCCTATATCGAACATGGGATCAAGGTTTTGTATTGGAAAGTGATAAAGACCATTGTGTACTTGTTACTAATAAGACTTGGGTAATTGAACAGGACGGAAGAAAATGGTTTACTCGAGAACCAGCAATAGGTTATTTTTACAATAATAGATGGTTTAATGTAATTGCGATGATTAGAAGTGATGGCATTTATTATTATTGTAATCTAGCTTCACCAGCTTTATATGATGGTGAAGCAGTTAAATATATTGATTATGATTTGGATTATAAAATTTTCTCTGATAATACGATAATCACTTTAGATCAAGAAGAGTATAAAGAGCATAGTAAAATGATGAATTATCCTAAGGAGATTGATCAGATAATCAAAAATGAAATGCAAAAGATATTGGAAGATGTCGAAAATCAAAGAAAACCTTTTAATCGTGAATATGTTGAAAAACACTTTCAACAATACTTAGAACAGTTGACCAATCAATAGTATTTTATGTAAAATATAGTTAACCAAAATGGTTAATTTAAAAAAGCACTAAAAGATGATTATGGTGTAATTAAAACGGAAAAATTAAGATATTTTTAAGTGCAACAAATGTTTTAAGGGGATATATTTTTATAATAATAGAGAAGGAAAAATGAACTTTTTAGATGACTTTTTGTATGAATTACATAGTCAAAACCTGGAAGAGGTAAACGAGGTGAGGGAAATGAAAAAAAAGTTTTGGATTATTTTATTGTTAGTTTTAATGATTGCTGGTTGTAGCAAAGCGGATTCATCAAGAGAAATAGAAAGTATTGATTCGGGATGGAAAAATAATGTAGGCGAATACATTGAACCAAATGAAGAAACTACAAAAACACCAATTAACAATGACCTAAAATTAATTAAAAATGGGTCAGCTACAATTAAAACTAAAAATGTTAATGAGTCTTATCAAAACATATTGGATTTAGTTAAAGAATTTGATGGCTATCAAACAGATATCAGTAGAAATGAGGGAAATTATTACACCACAATTAGAGTGCAGTTTAAAATTCCTGCTGATAATCTGGATGCTTTTCTAGATAAGCTTAATGAAGGTGAAGATGTTAAATATCTTAATGTTTCTACCCAAGATATTACTAAAGAATATTTTGATTCTGACATTAGATTAAAACAATTAGAAAAAGAATTAGCTAAGTATCAAGAATTTTTTGACAAGGCAAGCAATGTAGAAGAAATGTTAAAGATTCAAAATGAAATTAATAGAACAACTACTGAAATTGAAATATTAAAAGGACAGTTTAAATTTTGGGATTCTTTAATTGCCTATTCAACAATTAATCTAGATATTTCAGAGTATGATGATGTAATTCAAACATCACAAGAAATCAAATTCACAGCTTTAAGTTTTGAAGATTTCCTGTATTATCTGAAATCAGGAATAGTAAGAAGTGCCAGTGCTCTGGTTTCTATTATTCAATATGCAATTATTTTAATTATTGCAGGTGTTCCTATTTGGTTACCAGTTGGTGGAGTTGTTTATTACATTGTTAAAAAAAGAAAGAATGCTCCTAAAAAGGAAAAAAATGAAAAAATAGAAACACTTGATAAAGAGTAAAGTCTTATTTTTCACAGCTATTAAATTTTTACAAAAGAAGAATTTTGCTGTTTTTAAACATAAGGAAAATAATTAAAGCAGTTTTGAAGTGCTTTAATCAAAAAAATGGATATTAATATTTATATTTTCTTTGTCATGATGATAATAGTAATTCTTTTGTTGTGGCCAAAAACATTTTTCAATACTATAAATAAGATTATCTTGATATAAAAAGGAGACAAGTATTATGACTAGAAAACTTAATGTTACTTTAACTGTTTGTTCGTTACTGGTTTTTTTAGTTATGTTAAACTATATATTATTATTTCAAGATAAGTTTCAATTAGCCCCTAAAGAAGCAATAAAAAGTGTTAATTACGAAAATGGAGTTTTGTTTATTGAATTAACTGAATTAGTTGAATATGCTGAATTATATGAGGACTATTATAACGAAAACATTGACCAGTTTTGTGATGAAGTTCAATCTTATACAATTATTGCCATGGGTTCTAGACGATCATATCAATATAGACTGAAAAAAGAATCAGAAACAATAAGTATTCCTAATTATAATGAAGAAAAACCAGTGTTTTTTCACCAAATAATTCCCTCACAAGAATCATTTTATAAACCACAAGTTATTATCTTTGGCCAAGCAACTTTGTCAGAATGCAGTTTTGTCATTTATCCACGTATTGCAATCAAGTATTACGGAATTATGGCAATTGTAGGTGGTATAGTTTTCCTATTGTTAGCATACTTGTTTAGAAAAAAGGAAATCCTTTTGAAATTATTTGCTTTCACGGTTGTGTTTTTGTTCGCTTATTTTTTGGTATTTTTAATTACTGGCTTTATTACCTACCAGATGAAAACTTTGTTGCTTTTGCAATTATTTGCTGCATTATTTTTAAGTTTAGCTTCTATTGGATTTTTCTCATTAACCAAGGGAAAAATAAAACGTTTTATTCATTAGAATTCAAAATTGCATTTTCAATAGTTATTTTATGTTACAATATTCTTAAGTAGGTGATGTTAATGAAAAAAACAATTGCAATCGTCGAAGATGAAAAAGACTTAAATGAATTAATGAAAAGGTATCTTGAAAAAGAAGGATATACGGTCAACTCATTCTATACATATGAGTCAGCTTTACAACAAGCTGGTAATAAAGATATTGATTTATGGTTATTAGATATTATGCTGGATGAAAAAAGTGGGTTTGATTTATTTGAGGTGATTAAAAGTCAAAGAGATGATGTACCTATGATTTTTATTAGTGCTAGAGATAAGGAATTTGATAGAATCATCGGTCTTGAAAAAGGTAGTGATGATTATATTACTAAGCCTTTCAATATGAAAGAGGTTGTTTTAAGAGTCAATAAAATTATGCAAAGATTCTATCGTGAAGAAGAAAAATTTGTAATTGATGGCTATGCTATTAACGAGACTCAAAGAACAATTACTGATGGTGATGAAATAATTGATTTAACAACTAAAGAATTTGATTTATTGATGTTGTTTGTCCATAAAAAGGGAGTAGCTTTATCAAGGGAAAGTATTATTACCGCTGTCTGGGGTGAAGGTTATTATGGTTCAGATAGAGTTGTTGATGATACATTAAGAAGATTAAGAAAGAAAATGCCTAAATTAAATATTAATACCTTACATGGATATGGTTATAAATTAGGATAATGAGAAGATTTTTTAAATCAATAACAGATGTGTCTTTATTCCAACAGGTCAGCCTTATTATTGTGACATTTGGTGTGGTGCTGATCTTTTTCTTCTCGGTTTATTTAAGGGGCAATATTGATGATTTTGTGATAAACCAGGTTATGTCTCTTTTGCATCGTTCACAGGAAAGTTTAGTTAAAACATTAACTGATGACGGTGGTTTTTCTGATTTAGCTTATGATGCTGATGTTATTCATTTTGTTTACTCTGATGATAAATGTATTAAATACTATGGTGGCAGGATAACTGATGAGTTTATCAGTAAAGTTAATGAGATTGCTTTAGAAAATAATACAGGTTGGAAAGAAAGCAGTTTTGAAGCAAACGATAAAAAATATTTTTACTACTATTCAAATGCTGAAGGAAAATTTGAAGTAATATCCATTATTGGCGAAGCTTATGGCAATGCGATTGAAAATGATTTACTGAGTAATGTCTCTAATACTAGTGCAATAGTGTTTAGTGTAATTTTCATCTTGCTTACTGTTTGGGTAGCGACTATTATAACTCCACTTTTACAAATGCAAAGTTATATAGGAAAAATTAGACAAGGTGAAGATAATGCTGTTTTAAATATTGAAAGAAAAGATGAATTAGGTGATTTAGCTAGAGCACTAGTAGGAATGCATAAGGAAATAAAACGTCAAGAAGAAACTAAAGAAGAAATTATTCAAAACATTTCTCATGATTTAAAAACCCCTATTGCAACAATTAAATCTTATGCTGAAAGCATTAAAGATGGTGTTTATCCTTATGATACTTTGGAAAAGAGCGTTGATGTAATTGTCGAAAATGCTGATAGATTAGAAAGAAAAGTTTATAGCTTGCTATTTTTAAATCGTCTTGATTATATGATGGAACAAGAAAAAGAAACAGATAAAACAACTGATATGTACGAACTTATCAATGAGGTTTTGGTTTCCTTTAAGATGATTAAGCCAGAACTTAAAATAGATTTACAGTTAAGTCCAGCAATCTTTAAAGGAGACAAAGAAAGTTGGCTAGTCGTAATTTCTAATTTGTTAGATAACGCGTTAAGATATGCTGAAAATACGATTACCATTGTTTTAGAACCATATTATTTTTCAATAGCCAATGATGGTCCTTCACTTTCAGCAGATAGAGTTAAAACCCTTTTCAAGCCATTTGAAAAAGGAGATAAGGGAAAGTTTGGCTTAGGTTTAAGTATTTGTTATAAGGTTTGTAATGCTTATGATTATTCAATTGTAGCTGAAAATTTAGAAAACGGAGTTATTTTTAGAATTGAAGCAAAAACAAAACCTAAACCTGAAAAAAGGAAATCAGATAAGAGTTAGGCAATTGAAATAAATGCTATAGATTGCTAAAATATTTAAAAGAACATTTATTAAGGAGGATTAAAAATGAGTACACCGCATATAAGTGCAAAAATGGGCGATGTCGCTAAACTAGTCTTGATGCCAGGAGATCCATTAAGAGCAAAAGTTGTAGCGGAAACATATTTAGAAGATGTTGTTCAATTTAATGGTATTAGAGGAATGTTAGGTTTTACTGGAACATATAAAGGACACAGAGTTTCAGTTATGGGCTCTGGTATGGGTATGCCTTCAATTGGTATCTATTCGTATGAATTATTCTCTTTCTATGGTGTAGAAGCAATAGTTCGTATTGGTTCTACTGGTGCTATGAAAGCGGACATTGATTTATATGAAGTTATCTTAGGTGATAGTGCATATTCTCAATCAACATTTGCTAGAGAGTTTTGTGGTTATCAAGAGCAAGTTATCTATCCAAGTGAAAAATTAAATGCTCAGATTAAAGAATCGGCAAAAAAATTAGGATATAAATTAATCGAAGGAAGAATTCATTCAAGTGATGTTTTCTATTATGCCGACAATGTCAAGGAAGCTAATTTTTCAAAAACAGTAGACGAACACAATTGTATTTGTGTTGAAATGGAGTCATTTGCCTTGTTTGCTAATGCTAAACAATTAGGCAAGAAAGCAGCGTGTTTATTAACTGTTTCAGATAATATTATTACTCATGAAGAAACATCAGCTGAAGAAAGACAAAATTCATTTACCAGAATGATGGAAATAGCTTTAGGATTAGCTGAAAATTATGTTTAAAGAAAGCAATAATTGATTAAAAAAAGATAATTAGGACAGTTTGGATTAATCCAAACTGTCTTTTAAATACGAACTTCTTTAAAGGTATTTATTAAAAACTGTCCTTAAATCAATTAAAAGCATCATAAAATAGCAACTATGGGATGTGATGTGAAACAATCTAAGGGGGTGGAAAAACTCTTTTATTTGTGTTAGTATTTCATAGTAAATAAAGGTATTTTATTATGGGGAAAATGAGATTAAAGATGACAAAAGAGAAAATATTTCAAGTAATTAATACAATAATTATTATAGGCATTTTAGTTTTTTATCTAGGTCGATTGATTTACTATAAAAAGAAACTTTTCACCATTTACAACAATGCCAGTTATTCATATTTATCAACAGTTTTAATAGATAGAATAGATTATTCTTCTGCAGATAGACTATTGGAAAATGAAGATGGGACTTATACTTATGTTGGAAATGTTAAAAATAATTACATCTTAGTTTCGGGAAGTTTATACCGTATTATGTCAATAGATATTAATAGTAATATTAAAGCAATCGCTCAAGAATCGATAACTATTATGCCTTTATTTGAAAAAGAGGTTTTCAATAATACATCTATCAGCCATTGGTTAAATAAATCAGAGTTAGAGAATACAGGAATTTATGAGAAAATGATTAGAAATTCTAACTTTTTAATTGAAAACTCTAGCTGTATCTGTCAATTAGACAATTTTGAAAATCACAGTTGTAATCAAGCTTTAGATTTAAGTAAGTTTAGCTTGCTTTCTTTAAAAGAATATCTAGCAGCAGGAGGGCAAAAGTCGTATTTAAATAATGGAGAGAATTTTTGGTTGGGCAATAGAAACAATGAAGACAAATATTATTTAATCAACGAAGAAGGAGCTATCGGAGTTTCTTATTCTGATTCGTTGATAATAGGGGTAAGACCAGTTTTAACATTAAGTAGTTCTACTATTGCCAAAAGCGGTGATGGAACCAAAGAAAACCCATTTGTATTATTGAATACTGTAATTGAAAAAGCACTCGATGCTCCCGTTGGTTCTTACATTCAATACGCGGATAAAAAATGGCGAGTAGAATCTATTGACGAAAACAGAAATGTTATTCTTATTATGGATGGTGTAATTCAAAAAGATGGTGAAGATTATGCAGTAAAATTTGGCTCACGTAATTATTTGACTTTAAAAAGTGGTTTAGGTCAGTATTTAAATAGTGAATTTATAAAAGAATTACCAAATTATGAAAACTATTTAGTGCTTAAAAAGTGGACATACGGGACTTTCCCTTATATTGGCGAGTATGATTATAGGGTTAGCTGTTATGAAAACGAAGTGGAATGTTATGTCGCAATACCTAACATTAGTTTTAAACATTTAACAGGTAACGATAATTATTATTTAGCTAATAATGGCACTCAATCTAACAGTTTGGTTTGTGTAATTAATGAAAATTTGATTAAATATATTAAAATAAATAAAACTGCCAATGTTAAACCGGTAATTTGTTTAAATGGTCAGGTTATGATAATTTCAGGAACTGGAACTGAAGATAATCCATTTATTTTGGAGGTTATTAGTAATGAATAAGAAAAATGAACAAGAACAAATAGAAAACCTTGAAGATAAAAGTGCTAATGATAAGCACATTCAAAAAGTTTTTATTAGAAATCGAAAAAAGAAAAAAACTGGCTGGTATACATATTTCTTAATTTTTGTGGATATCTGTGCTTTAGCGTGCTTCTTTTTAGCCTATGGCCCATATGATAAGTATAGAGATTTACTAGTTCAAACAGCTCTAGGCACGAATACACATAAATATTTTGCTTATGTACTATATTCAGAAAAGCACGTTCAAGAAATTGCCAACAAGCATACCTTTAAAGCTGCTGGAAGCAATTCAAATGTTGATGATATTGTCTTTGTGGATTATTCAGATAAGGTAGTATATGCCAACGAATACGAAGAAGCAGTTTTAAAGAAAAATGAAGGAAATGATTTGTATAAAATAGTTAGAATAAATGAAGGTTCATATAATGGTTATATGGCAGTAATTTATGATCCAAAAAGAATTCATTTGTATTTGTCAAAAAATAAAACTGGAAATACAATACCTCAATTAGCTAAAGAGACAGGAGCAAAAGTTGCCACAAATGCTAGTGGGTACTATGTAAATCAAACCACTTATGAAAAACGACCAACATTTAGTCTAATTGTTGACGGTGAGGTTTATTATGATTCAGGCAGAAATGGTCCAATTGTTGGTATGAATGCGGATGGAGTATTGATGTTAATGAGTTCTACTGCTGCTAGAGCTGAAGAAGCTGGAATGGTTTGGGGCATAGAATTTGGACCGTTTTTAGTAGTTAATGGTGTTCCTTCTACTTATACAGGTAATGGTGGAGGAGGACTTCATCCTAGAACTTGTATAGGCCAAAGAAAAGATGGCATCGTACTAATGGTTGTTATTAATGGTAGAGGTGGTGATGGTTCCGTAGGTGCTAGCTTTGCTGATTTAGTAAATATCATGATGCGTTATGGAGCTTATAATGCTTGCAACCTTGATGGTGGTGGCTCTTCAGCAATGGTAGTAAATGGAAAATTGATAAATACACCAGTTTCATATCAATATGTAGGCGCAAGATACGCTATTGACGCTTTGGTAGTATATTAAGATGAACAAAATAGAAACACTTCAAAAGATTTTTGATGAATCTAACAACATTGTATTTTTCACTGGAGCAGGAGTTTCAACAGAAAGTGGGATTCCTGATTTTCGAAGTGTTGATGGGCTATATAATCAAAAGTATAAGTATTCTCCTGAAAGGATAATTTCGTATTCATTTTATAAACATAATCCTCAAGAGTTTTATCGTTTTTATAAAGACAGGATGATTTTCCCTGATGCCAAACCGAATATGGCTCATAAAAAGATGGCAGAATTTGAAGTTGAAGGAAAATCGTTAGGAGTGATAACTCAAAATATAGATGGCTTACATCAAGCGGCAGGAAGCAAAAAAGTTTATGAATTGCATGGATCAATTCATCGTAATTACTGCACAAAATGTCACAAGTTTTATGATTTAGATTATATTATCAATAGTGATGGAATACCACTTTGTGAGTGTGGCGGGACAGTTAAACCAGATGTAGTTTTATATGAAGAAGGATTAGACGACACTACTTTATATGAAGCAATTTCAACAATTAGAAAAGCTGATTGTTTGGTTATTGCTGGGACTTCTTTAGTAGTTTATCCAGCAGCAGGATTGGTAAACTATTTTAGAGGTAAGTATTTAGTAGTAATTAATCTATCAGCAACATCTCAAGATGCTGGTGCTGATTTAGTAATTAAAGAAAAAGTTGGTGAAGTATTTAAAAAAATAACTGTCAAAAAATAAATCTAATACGGATGATTATAATATTTATATAAAAGAAATATAAAAAGAACTTTGAGTTCTTTTTTGTATTTTAAGGATGTTACTAGTCTAAATCATCTAAACAATCTTCACATTGACAATCTTCATCATGTTGGTGATGACCGTAAACTCCTTTTAAATGATCAGGCAAGTGATGCTGTTGGTCAGCTTTAAATTCAAAAGGATGAACACTGTATTTTTTTATTAATTCTCTGGCAATGTTAATATTTTTGATTACTGGAGTAAGCATTAATAAGTCAAGATCTAATATATAATCGTAGCTATCCTTGTTCAAATACCAAAGAGTGTGTTTGCTAATGGAGGTATCAATTGGCACATATTTTTCTAAATATATATCACCATCATCATCATAATTGTAAACTGGCAGTTCAATCTGAGAAATATCGTTATACCAAATGTCAAGGTTTTCTTCATCTTCTTCAGTTTCTGGATCAAATTCATAATGTATCGAAAGATTTAATCCATTCAGTAAAGCATCAGAGTTTTCAACTTTGATTAAATCAGGTAAAACTTCAGTTTTATAATCAATGTGAGAGAATTTACGAATAAACTGATAAGAATTAGATTGGTAGTTATAAACAATAGCACCATAGTTTTCGATTTCTTTATTAATTGTATTAATAAAATCACATTTAGGATCAGTTATATCGACAAGCATATTTAAATACATTTTTTCCATTTTTTATCACCACATTTATTTTAGCACAATATATAAAAGATGATATAATGTTTTAGGTGCTTCAAATAGCAACAACCTAGCAAAAGTTATGTGGTTAATTATAATAAAGGCCCCTTTAGTTAAATGGATATAATAAACCCCTCCTAAGGGTTAGTTGCAAGTTCGATTCTTGCAGGGGGCGCCATATTAAAAAAAGATCCTTTTTTTGAAGGATCTTTTTTGTTGCTTTACAAACTTGCTATAATGTTTTTCTTTTGTTTTCAATTTCTTGGTTCACTTTGTCAATTTTATTTTTCCAGAAAGCATATTGCATTAACCAAATAACAATAAAGATTACAACAAAGATTCCGAAATATTTAACAAATCCCCAAAAAGTAGGTTCCATCCATCTAGCTAGGTAAGCTACTGGCATCACCACTGATGCTGTGATAGCAAAATATATACCTGTTTGTTTAGCAATGCTCCATTCGTCCATTTCCCAAATTACAGAACTTGCTCCAAAAGAGAAGCCTATCACACCGCTTAAAAATGCTTGTAATACAACAGCGTTAATCTCACTGCCCATTACATCCACAAGTTGTGGTACATATGCACTATAATATCCATTTGCATTTACAAGTGAAATTAATATAGTGATGATATACCCTAATGAAATCCCTATAGGGAAACCCAACAGTCCTCTTAAAAATACTTTCTTTTTCATAATAATCACCTCATATTCCTAGTACTTTTTTAATTTTGCTTACATATCTTCTTGAAGCATATGTAGTCGTTCCATTTAATAGTGAAACGCAAATTGTTCCTGTAAAACTTAAATCAAAGTCTTTGACTTTTTTCAAATTAATGATTTCAGAATTAGAAATTCGTAAAAACAACCGATTATCTAAACGTTGTTCAACTTCATATAGCCTTAAGTTTAATGAGTAGTCTCCATTGCTTGTTTCAGCAAAAACTTTACCACTAGAAGCATAAACACGATAGATATCATTTGGTTCTAAAATTTGTGCAGTATCGCTTTTAAAACCAGCAATTACTTTTGGTTGTGCATCTTCAAGTTTTTTGATGATGGCATTTATTTCATCATCAACTTCTTTTGTGATGACAATTATTTTCGATTCTGTACAATTTTGATCAATTTGAACTTCAATTCTCATTTTACTATCACCTCCATATTGTGATTCCATTATAAGAAAATAAAAAAAAGCTTTCCACAAATTTTATATAAATGGTCGTTTTAAAGTTATAAGTGGTTGTTTGAAGTTATAATTGTAGGAAAAAGCAATATTTTTTAGCGATTTATAAAAAAACATGAAAAGCCATTGACATTTTTAATTGAAACTAGTATTATTAGTTGCAGTTAGTTATGACTAACTGAAATGAATGGATAAGAGGAGTTTATGATGAACTTAAAACAAGCACAAGAAGGAATTGAATATAGCATTAGTAATATAGTAACTGGCGATGAAGACCTTGATGCTTTTTTATTTTCTCTTGGATGCTATACAGGAGAAAAAATTACTGTTGTTCGTCATCTTGAAGGAGGCTGTGTTGTAGCCATAAAAGATGGAAGATACAATATTGATAATCAGCTTGCTGAAGCTATTATTGTATAAAGACTAAGTATAGAATAGTCAATAAAGCTGTTTATTTTTTATCCGTTAGTTAGTTGTGACTAACTAAGAAGTTGTTTATAACTGAATCTTAAAGGATTTAAGTTATATATATTTAGAAAGAAGGAGGAAATCCATATGAGAATTGCTTTAACTGGCAACCCAAACTCTGGTAAGACCACAATGTTTAATGCTCTTACTGGCCGTTATGAAAAGGTTGGTAACTGGGCTGGTGTTACTTTAGAGAAAAAAGAATACCCTATTAAAAAGGTATATGCAGGTAATGAACAATTGATTGCTGTTGACCTTCCTGGTGCATATTCTATGTCTCCATTTACCAGTGAAGAGAGCATCACTAGTTCGTATGTAAAGAAAGAAAATCCTGATGTCATTATTAACATTGTAGAAGCCACAAATCTTAGTAGAAGTCTTTTCTTTACCACTCAGCTTTTAGAACTTGGTATTCCTGTAGTAGTAGCTTTAAATAAAAGTGATTTAAACGAAAAGAAGGGGACCATAATTGATGTAGAAACATTGTCTAACAAGCTGGGATGTCCAGTAGTTAATACGGTAGCTACAAATGCTGAGGGTTTAAAAGAGGTTGTAGAAACTGCAGTTTCTATATTTAACACAACTCAAAAAGCACCATATAGACAAGAAGATGTTGACCTTTCTGATAAAGAAGCTGTTGAAACAGCTGATAGAAAAAGATTTGATTTTGTTAATGAAGTTGTAGAAGTGGTAGAAACTCGTAAGGTTTTAACTAAAGATAAAAACATTGGAGATAAAATTGACGCAATTTTAACCAATAAATGGCTTGGCATTCCTATTTTCGCTATTGTAATGTTTTTGGTATTCTATATTTCGCAAGCCGAAGGTCCTTTGGGATTAGGAAAATATCTTGAAGGAGTTCTAACTGGAGGTATTGAAGCGTTTCAGGAATATGTAACTGGTTTGATGGTTAATACTAGTCCAATCTTGCAATCAATTGTAGTTGATGGAATCCTCGGTGGTGTTAGTGCAGTTCTAGGGTTTCTTCCTCTTGTCATGGTTATGTACTTTCTAGTTGCTTTACTAGAGGATTGTGGATATATGTCAAGAGTTGCTGTTGTATTAGATCCAATATTTAAAAAAGTAGGACTTTCTGGTAAATCAGTCATTCCGTTTGTTATAACTATTGGATGTGCAGTTCCAGGCATTATGGCATGCCGTACTATTCGTAATGAACGAGAAAGAAGAGTAACAGCAATGCTGGCTCCATTTATGCCTTGTGGGGCAAAAATCCCAGTAATAGCTCTTTTTGCTGGAGCATTCTTTGATAATGCAAGTTGGGTTAGCACTTTAATGTATTTTACTGGAATTGCCTTAATTTTCATTGGAGCACTTTTAGTTAATTTAATTGCTGGATATAAACCAAGAAAGTCATTTTTCATTATCGAACTACCAGAGTATAAGATCCCTTCACTTTGGGGAGCATTCAAAACGATGTTAAGTCGTGGATGGGCATATATCGTAAAAGCGGCTACTATTATTTTGTTATGTAATATGGCAGTACATTTAATGCAAACATTTACTTGGAGTTTGACAGTTGCTGAATCTGCAGATCAATCTATTTTAGCTTCAATTGCTTCACCATTTGCTTACTTGCTTGTTCCAATTGTAGGAGTATTATCTTGGCAGTTGGCAGCAGCTGCAGTTACAGGATTAATAGCCAAAGAAAACGTAGTAGGTACTCTAGCAGTTAGTTTTGCTGGTTTAGAAAATTTAATTGATATTGAAGAACTTGCTATTATTGAAGGAGCAGGTAAGGAAGTTGCTGGAATTATTGCTATTACTAAAGTTGCAGCATTAGCTTATTTGATGTTTAACCTATATACACCTCCTTGTTTTGCTGCAATTGGTTCAATGAATAGTGAAATGAAGAGTTCTAAATGGGTGTGGGGTGGAATAGCTTTACAACTTGGTGTTGGTTATACTGTAGGTTATCTTGTTTATACTATTGGTACCATTATTACTGGTGGAACACTTAATATAAGTGCAGCTTTGGCAGGACTTGTAGCAGTTCTAGCAATGGTTGCTGTGGTAGTAGCACTTATTGTGAAGTCCAATAAAAGATTAAAAACTGAATATGATTTAAGTAGTACAACCAATTAATTTAAAAAGAGGTTTATTTTATGGAAGATATTATTGTTATATTGATTTTAACTATTATTGTTGTAAGCATCGTTTGGTATCTTTCTAATGCAAAAAAACGTGGTGAAACTTGTATTGGTTGTCCATATTCAAGACAATGTAAAGGAACTTGTAGTAGTTTTAATCGCAAGATTGAAAGCATTAATAACAAAAGCATAAATTAATACAAGGGAATGTACCTTTCACAGGCACATTCCCATTTTAATAAAATGTAATTAAATATAGAAGATTTTAGTCTTAAAAAGGAGCGATTATCAATATGAAAAACAATAGTTTTTTTTGGGATAAAGTAGCAGGTATCTACGATATTTTTGTTTATATAATTAACTTTAAAACACATAAAAATTTAAAAAAGATTCTAGTCCCTTTGTTTGATAGTAATGATTTTGTTTTGGAGTGCGCCTGTGGTACAGGTATGCTTACAAAAATGATAGCCAACCAAGGTTCAAAAATAATTGCTACCGATTTTTCAGAAAAAATGCTCCAGAAAGCAGAAACAAAGTGTAGAGAATATAAAAATGTTCACTTTAAAATTGTGGATATATCTAAATTAGATTTTGAAGATAACTCATTTGACAAGGTAGTAGCAGGAAATGTCATACATCTATTAGAAAACCCTAAAAAAGCATTGGAAGAACTTATTAGGGTATGTAAACCTAGTGGTGAGATTATTATTCCAACCTATATTAATGGAAAAGAAAATGTATTTATAAAAATTTTAGGTATGTTTGGAGCAAATTCAAATTTTAAAAGAAAATTTACGCTTTCATCTTATAAACAATTTTTTATCAATTCAGGATGTCAAAATGTTAGATATATCAAAGTTGATGGGTTTATACCTTGTGCGATTGCAATAATCACAAAGTAAAAATAAACATCATCAATTTTAATAAACAATCAATTTCAATATTAGCTGAAGTATAAAAATACTTGTAAGAAGAAATTACAAAAAACTCATTTAAATGAGCTTTTTTGTTAGGTAAAGTAAATTTTAGTGAAAATATAGTTTTAATTGTTTTTGAATATCAAGATTTAATTTTTCAATTGTTCCATCATTGTGAACTTTTTCCATATTTTTTCTAACAGTTCTTGGAAACAAATCTTTCATATCAGATTCATAACAGTCTATTCTAGGTGTTCTTATATCAACAATCACAAATTCATCATTAACTTTTTCAAGCACAACTCTATAAGGTTGTGATGAACCACTTTCCATTATGATTTCGTTGTTTTCTAAATAGTATTTTTCCTGTAAAACCCAAGCATATGCATAAAACAAGCCGTCGTCTTTTTCTTCTATTAAATATATTCTTATACTTGCAAAAGCTTTGTCTGTTCCATGATGCTTATATTCTTTATCTCCTTTAACCATTAAAAAATCAACGATAGACATTTCAATTATTTCTTCTTTTATATCAATTGGTGGAGAATATGAAAATCCCCAAGTGCTGAAAACAACTGGTTGATTATGTCTCATCCTAGTTAAATCTGTGAAAAATAAAGTTGCTACAACAATGATTAAAACTAAGTAAACGATAGAGAAAAAGCGCAAATAGTTTTTAGTTTTAAAGTCAACAATTTCTTTGTTTTTTTCCTGAATCATAATAAATACTTCCTTTGTATAAGTATAATATAAAAAATTAAATTTTCAAAAACTGATTTTTCTTTATGTTTGAAATCTTTATTGTAATAGTAAATGAAGTTTTAAAACAAATCATATTTTAAAAAAGCAGGCAATTAAATGCCTGCAAATTAATTTTTACTGTTTTTCTAAAGCCAGTGTTTTAGTTGTAATGTCACATACTTCAGCAGGTCCATAATATTGGATTGCCCCAGGATAAACAAATGCAGTTTCAACTGCCCATTTTTCTCTGTGAGCTGCAAAGTATTTAAATGGATTTCCATCTAATTCAACTAAAGCTTTTTTAATAACAGGTTTATCTTCACCATGTCTTCTTTCGATGTTCATCATCTTAGTGATTGGCATACCACCAGCAACCCATTGTTCAGCTGATTTAGAAAGATTTGACACTTTTGATAAGTAACCATTATAACCATATTGAATTAACATAAAAGCATTATAGCCCAATGAATAACAATAATCAGCATCAAAGTTAGAAGGGAAAGCAGATCTACCTTCATAACCTAGGAAATGATGTAAGGTACGGAAATTACCTTTATAAGTTCCGTTGGCTTTTCTTTTTGCCAGGTTTTCTTTTACTAATGCACTAAACAATTTCTCAGATTCAATTAATGAAACTTGAACGTTACCATGAGGATCTCTATCTAAGAATAATTGTTGTTGGATATTTTGTGGAAGAAGTGCAAATACTTCCATTGAATGCTCAGTTAATCCTTTTTCAATTAAGGCATATTTTGCTTCCCATGATGGCAAAGCATTAAATTCATCAGCTTTAGTACCAGCTAATAATTCATTTATTTCAGCGATTAATACTGAGAATTCAGGAATAAACTCAACAATGCCTTCTGGAATAACCGCAATACCAAAGTTATTACCATTAGCTGCACGAGCAGCAACAGAATCAGCAATGTAATCAGTTATTGCAGAAAGTGACATTTTTTTAGCAGCAATTTCTTCAGAAATCAAACAAATATTTGGTTGGGTTTTTAATGCGCACTCTAAAGCTACATGTGATGCAGAACGTCCCATAACTTTAATGAAGTGCCAATACTTTTTAGCAGAGTTTGAATCTCTGGCAATATTACCGATAATTTCACTATAAGTTTTAGTTGCTGTATCAAAACCGAATGAACATTCAATATCTTCATTTTTTAAGTCACCATCAATTGTTTTTGGACAGCCAATAACTTGAATTCCATAATCTTTAGCAGCGAAATATTCAGCTAGTACAGCTGCGTTAGTATTAGAGTCATCACCACCGATGATTACAACAGCGTTAATGTCGTGTTTTTTACAAACCTTAGCAACAGTTTCAAAATGTTCAACTGTTTCTAGTTTATCTCTACCAGAACCAATGATGTCAAAGCCACCAGTATTTCTGAATTGATCGATATATTCATCATCAAACAATAAATAGTTGTCTGTTAGTAATCCGATAGGACCACTTTTAAAACCATATAATTGGTTTTCAGGATTGGTTGCTTTTAAAGCATCGTATAAACCACAAATAACATTATGACCACCTGGTGCTTGACCACCAGATAAGATAACAGCCACTGCTTGTTTTTTAGCGATAGATGTGTTTTCTCCTTTTTGGAATGTAATTTCTCTTTTTCCATAAGTGTGTGGGAAAAGAGCCTTAATTTTTTCTTGATCAGCTACACTTTGTGTCTGGGCACCTTCTTTAACAGAAATGTTTGCGACTCCTCCTTTTAACATTGCTGGAAGTTTAGGTGTGTATTGATATCTAGCTTTTTGTAATGATGAAATTTTCATATTATCCTCCTTTTAGTTACACATGAATTGTAAGATATTTTTGACTTTAAGTAAAGAAAAGGCATCATTTAATTAACTAAATTTGAAAATCACAGATTCTTTTACGATAACAATAGTCGTCTTATGTTTTTTAAGGAAAAGAAAAAACCGTTTAATGGAGAATAAAAACGGATTTTCTAATCTTTTAAGTCAGCAATTTCTCCCATATCAGGTAGCCAAATGGAAGATGCATCTATTAAATTACTTTTATCTTTGGCTTGTCCAGCAATGGTTGATGGGATAGTTCCATCTAATTGTCCTCTAACACTTTGTGCTCGTAACAAGCAAAAGTTTTTAATTGTTTCAACTCCTAGTAGGAAATCTTCATAAGAACAGAAAGCTGTTGGATCTTTTTTAACATATGGACCAATCATTTCTAATGTATCAGCAATATATTTTTCAAAATAGCCACTTTCGAAGTAACTTTCAATTAAATAATTAAAGTAAATGTGATATTGATTATAATACTCTTTATTTAACATAAGGTTATGATATAAAGGACGCTTAAGCATTATCTCTCCACTGGCAGGAGTGTTTATTGGATAGTTAACATAAAGAGTAGAATCATTAATTGGATTTGGCATACCTAATGAATAGGTCGCAAATGCCAGATTGTAGTCCCAAGGTAAGATGCTTAATATTCCATCTTTTTCATAAAGGAAATAATTGTGTCCCGTTTTTCCAAGATAACTATCCATATTAACAACAAATACTTGGGCTGTGAAATAACGTAACACTTCATCTACATCGATGGCAGTTTCTAAATTTTTACCAGTAGATAAGATTTTTAAAGCTTCTATAACTCTTCTTTTGTCTTGATTGTTAATTTTGAATTTTGCTTTGCGGAAAATATTATTGTAGCTGTCAAAATTATCATCAGTATAACGTAAATGAACATCAGCATTTTCAGCTTGTAAAGATTTGTAATCAGGTTTATAAAGCTGACCATGGTTTTTTCCAAAATTACGCCTAGCAAAGCCTTTTTCTGGTTCTTCAATAGCTAGAAACAGTCCCCAATCTTCTCCATTAACACGTACCCAAGTATAACTACATAAAGGTGTTGGAACTTTCATATGACTCATCATATCAAAAGCAATCCAAGTTTTCATATAACTATTATCTTGAAAAGAAGTATCTAGAGAAAATTTATCTAGACCATAATAATGACCAGAGGTAAAGTGATCAAATTCTAATTTTAAACTATAGCGGTCATGCCCATATTTATTGATTAAGCGAAGAGAATTATTTCCTTTGGCGCGTAAGCCAACATGGGTAAACTTTTCTCCATCAATAACAACGGTACAACTAGAATATTTTTCTTCAGTAGCTGTTTTTAGAAACTGATCCCAATCATCGATAATAATATCAATGGTATGAACTCTAGTTTTATCAAAAAGACGAGTTACATATCCTGGATTAGTTGAAGCAGGCAAAAGTCCTATTGATTCACCATTCATAAATAAAATAGTAATAATTAGGGCTATTACCATTACTGCAATACATACTTTATCAATATACTTATTTTTTAACATAACATTAACTCATATAATCGCCATTATAAGAAACCATTATAGTGTGATTAACACCAGAAAGCTCAGCAAGTTCATTAATGAAATCAGTGTTAGAATCCTTAAGGCGTATTTCATAATTTAATTCAATACAATTAGGAGCAACACTTTTGCTTTTAAGTGAGATTTGTTTAACATTAGCTTTTATAAAAGCATGTGAGAATTTTTCTGAAGCAGCATCTTGGCAATGAAGCACTAAAATGTATGGTTGCTCAAAACTTTTGTAGTGAGAAAAGATTAAAAGAATAAGTCCGATAAATAAACTTCCAATTACTGCTAAGGGAATAAAGCCAGCAGCTAATACTATACCAACAGCAATTGACCAAAATAGAAAAACAATATCTGAAGGCTCTTTAATTGCCGTTCTAAAACGGACAATTGAAAGTGCACCAACCATACCTAAAGAAAGAACAACATTGCTTGTTACTGCTAAAATAACTAAAGCAGTAACCATACATAAAGCAATAAGAGTTACTCCAAAACTAGCAGAATACATCACACCAGCATAGGTCTTTTTGTAAATGTAGAAGATAAATAATCCAACCGCAAAAGAAAGCCCTAGGGCTAAAGCCATATCTAAAACTGAAATTGCTGTTACATTCTCTAAAAAACTTGATTTAAATATATCTTGAAAAGATAAAGGCATAATCATAATAATTCCTCCTTCTAGTCATATTTTCGACAAACTACATATTTAGAATAAGAAGAAGCTTGTCTATTTGGTAGTTGTACTGCCATTGATACAACCTCGGGTAAAAACTCATCATATTTTATTTCTAATACAACAAGTCCTTCATGAACTGGTGCATGAAAAAGTTCAGTGTTAAGAAAATTGGTGCTATCTAAGCCAGAACGAAGATTACGATCTATCGTTACTCGAACATTTCCTGGTTCATAGATAAATGCTTCACGGTCATAGGTAACAACAGTTTTTGGTTGTAATAATTGACCTTTCATTTTGCTATATAACTCAATAAGTAAGGAATGATTACTATGCAGCAAAAATTCGATATCACCACTTAGTATTTTTTTAACCTGCTCTTCTGTAACTTTGACACTATGTTTACCACAAAGTCCATTTATTTTAAACTTTTTTTCCAAACGGATAAATGAAGTATCTTTACCATAATAGCGTAAACGAAATTTTTCACGCTTATTTACCCCATCAACTTTTTGTCTTAAGGCTTTATCGTAGGGTGTATCAAAATACAAGCTGCTCACACGATAAGAACCGTGTGAGCCAGCATTAGGGTCATGATTGAACAATTTAATGAGTTTTGACGTAATTATTAAATCGTCATGTGAATTAATATTGTGTTTTAACTCATGTCTAAGTTTCAGTGGCTGTTTTTTCTTAGTTGTAGTCACTATCATCATAGTCTGAGTCATTGTCATAATCAGTTACATCATCATAGTCTGAGTCATTGTCATAATCAGAATCATTGTCATAGTCAGTGTCTTTGTCATCATAGTCAGTATCTTTGTCATCATAGTCAGTATCCTTGTCATCATGATCAATGTAATCTGTGTCATCATCGTCATCTTTATCATAATCAGTATCTTCATAATCAGACAAACCATAATCACTTTCATTTTCAATTTCTAAATTGATTTTCCAGTGATGGTCTTTAATGGTGTTTTTAACAGCTTCAACAACTTCATCAATGAAAGTGTCGCTAGGAAGTTGAGAGCCAGATTCAATTTCTAAGACGATTTGGCGATACTCGCCTTCAACTTCTTCAACAAAATAACCAGCTTCACCAATAGCAGCTACAAGAACAGTAACAGCTTCACGTGTTTCTTTGCCGATTAAACCATCGCAACTGTTAATTATTTCAATTGCATCATTGTTACGAGCGGTTACTCCAGTAACAACACCTTTTTCATCATACTCAATTGCGATTTCAGGGTTAACTTTTAGTACTAGAACACCACCCGAAGCAAGTTCTTTGCCGCCATTTTTTAACCCAAGTTGACCACATCCAGTCAAGAATAGACTCAATACTAGAGCCATAACAATTGCACGAATCATCTTTTTCATAGTCTTTTTCCTCCTTGAATAAATTCATACATTTTAAGGATTGTGTTTCCTTTACAGTGATAGAATACGTAAGAACTTTACTAAAACTGGGGTCGTTTTATAGAATCGTATTTTTTTAAACTTTAATAAAGGAAACTTTTATCCTTACATGTATAGAATACGCAAGAATACATCAATAATCGGGGTAAGAGAATAATTTTTTTAAGAACCATAGTCAGTCATACCACTGTCAGACTCGTAATCGCTATCATCATCAGGGTCGTCATAATCAGAATCATCGTAACTAGGATTATCGTTACTAGGACTATCATAGTCAGAATCATCATAACTAGGATTACTGTAGTCGCTATCATCATAATCACTGTCTTCGTAATCCGAATCCCCATAATCAGAATCATCATAGTCACTGTCATTAGGATTGATAGGTATGATAATTTGATCATTTGTTGCTTTCTTAACACTTATTTCGATTGTAAAAGTTAGTTTTTCGCTTAAATACTTATTTAGATGTATAGGAAGATCATTACTTTTTGTAACTATCCATTCATTGCTTTCAGCATCTAGTACTAATGATATTTTACATCCTTCATACAAATAACCTTTTTCAATGGCTAAATCTATTAACTCGTCCATAACTAGGTCTAAATTTTTCCTTTTATAGTCATATCCTTTAATTAAGTCATTACCATCAATGTTGATACCGTTTAAGCCAACAACTATATCTTTACGATTAACATCAATACGAACTTCAGGATTAATGCTCATATAGATAGAGGCATAAGTCATTTGTCCCATTTGGAATACAAGGGTGACAACTATAATTACACAAGCTGCCATAGCTGCTAAAGTATAAAGCCACTTTCTTGATTTCTTTTCTTTAGGAACGGATTGTGGAATCTGCATTTCTACTACATTGGTAACAGTTTGTCCAACTTTATAGTTGCGATTTGCTACTTTCAAAAAGCGTCCATCTTCATCAAGAACTACTGCATAGCTAAGATGACATTCCATAACAATGTATTTTTTCATACAGATGTACCTCCTTTCGTTTTTAAGGCATGTCTTAAGTGCCCACGAATAATTTCATAGCCATTGGTTTGAATCAAGAGCATAACCAAAATGTATTTTCTATGTCTTTCTAGTGTCTTACGTTCAATTCCAGAACCTTTGACAAGTTGAGCTAAAGGAAGTTTCTTTGTTTTCAACAATGTATCAAGCAAATGTTTATTTTCGATAGCATAATTGATAGCAACAGCACAGGCTTCTAAGGTACGCTCTTGTTTAGGTGAGTTATCAGCCACATCAGAGAATGTGACACCAAAATCTGCCATAACAGCTGAGAGTTCTTCAATTTCTTGCTTGGTTGCTTCTAAGTTGGTTGACTCTTGAATATAGTTTCGTTTGTCTGCTATCTGATCCAGCAAGGTTTGATCACTATCTTTAATTTCTTCATTAAGAGAAACGTTGCCTTGATGTCTTGTTTCTTTTCTTTGAAAATCAATTATCCGATTTCGAATAAGCATAGCTGCATAAGGCAGAAAAGCGCCTCTATCATGTTCATAGCCAAGTATTGCCTCATGAAAAGCAATCATCGCAATGCTAAACTCATCGTCTTGCTCACTACAGAATCTAGAAATACATTTTGAAGCTTCTGATTTTATGAAAGGGATGTAGTCCCTGATTAAGTCGTCAGCTTTTTGCAAGTCTTCTTTTGCTTGGTAGACTGACATGATAATCTGATGCTCTTTTTGCATGACTTCACTCCTTCTCGTATATAGAATACGAATCAACTTTTTAAAAAATGGGGTACAAAAAATATTTATAGATTAAATTCTAAAATACTGTGTACAATATGATAAAATAAAGTAAAATTACTTATATATTAACATTACTTTTCTGTTTTTTGTATAAAAAGATGAAAATTTTGTTTAGGTGATTAAATCACAGAAAGGCTTATTATTTCTAGTTATAATGAAAACGAAAAGAAAAAGGAGGACTAGAAAATGTCTGCTATGAATATTAACAAAAACAACTTCGATGCTGAAGTTATGAAATCTGACAAACCTGTATTGTTAGACTTTTGGGCACCTTGGTGTGGTCCATGCCGTATGGTTGTACCTATTATTGATGAAATTGCTGATGAGCGCAAAGATATTAAAGTGGGTAAAATTAATGTGGATGAAGAACCTGAATTAGCAAGTAAGTTTGGTATTATGAGTATTCCTACATTGATGGTTATCAAAGATGGAAAGATAGTAAATCAATCTTCTGGAGCAAGACCTAAAAGTGCTATTTTAGGAATGCTATAAGTAATAAAAGTGGGATTTTTTGATATCTTCAAAAAGAAGAATATTGACCAAGGGTTAAAAGAATACAGTTTGGCTTTTAATGCTGTTTTATTAGATGTTCGCAATGTGGAAGAATATCAAGAAGGTCATATTCCAGAAAGCAAAAATATTCCATTAAAGAATCTTAATGAAGTAACTTCAGTTGTCAAAGATGAAAATACTCCACTTTACGTTTATTGTCGCTCAGGGGTGCGCAGTGGTAGAGCTGTATCAATTCTTAAACATATGGGATACACTAAGGTAGTTAATATTGGTGGAATACGCTCTTACTTAGGAAAGGTAGAAAGATAAATATGAAAGTTGTAATTGTTGGAGGTGTGGCAGCTGGAGCTTCTGCTGCTGCAAGAATTAGAAGGTTGGACGAAAAAGCTGAAATTGTTATTTTTGAACGATCTGGGTATATTTCTTATGCAAATTGTGGTCTGCCTTATTATATTGGAGATATAATAACTGATCCTGAAAATTTGACATTGCAAACCCCAAAAAGCTTTTACAATCGTTTTCGAATTAATGTAAATGTACACCATGAAGTAATAGCTATTAATCCGAAAGACAAAAAAGTTTTAGTAAAAAATTTAGTTAATGATAAAGAATTTGAAGAGAGTTACGACAAGTTAGTCCTTGCTCCAGGGGCAAAACCTAGCCAACCGAGAATTTCGGGCATGGATACAGAAAATGTTTTTACTCTTCGTACAGTTGAGGATACCTTCCGTATAAAAGAATATATTAATGAAAACCACCCTAAGTCGGTAGTTATGGCTGGTGGTGGTTTTATTGGTGTGGAGCTAGCTGAAAACCTCAAAGAGTTGGGTATGGATGTGACAATAGTTCAGTTATTTAGACAATTGACAGCTAATTTTGATCCAGACATAGCTTCTATGATTCACAATGAAATGCGCAAACATGGAATCACACTTGCCTTAGGTCAAGCAGTAGAAGGTTTTGAAAAGAAAGATGATAAAGTTAAAGTTTTAATTAAAGATCAAAAACCTATTTATGCGGATATGGCGATATTAGCTATTGGTGTTAGCCCAGATACAGCACTAGCAAAACAAGCGGGTTTAGAACTTGGCATTTTTGATAGTATAGTAGTAAACGATCGTATGGAAACATCTTTTTATGATATTTATGCTGGTGGCGATGCGGTTCAAGTTAAACATTATGTTACTGGTGAAAATGCTTTAATTTCTTTAGCTGGACCAGCTAATAAACAAGGAAGAATTATTGCTGACAATATTTGTGGTGGTGACAGTAGATATTTAGGTTCTCAAGGCAGTTCGATTCTAAAAGTTTTTGATATTACTGCTGCTAGCACTGGCATTAATGAAACAGAAGCCAAATCTTTAGGCTTAGATGTGGATTATGTCATCTTATCGCCAATGAGCAATTCAAGTTATTATCCAGGAGGCAAGGTAATGACAATGAAGGTGCTTTTTGAAAAAGATACTTATCGACTTCTAGGAGCGCAAATTGTTGGCTATGAAGGTGTTGATAAACGAATTGATGTAATTGCCACAGCTATCCATGCTAAATTAAAAGCTAATCAATTAAAAGATTTAGATTTATCTTATGCTCCGCCATATTCATCAGCTAAAGATCCAGTTAATATGGCTGGTTTTATGATTGATAATATTTCTAAAGGAATTCTAAAACAATGGCATCTACCAGATGAAAAAAATCTACCTCGTGATGGTAGTGTAACCTTATTAGATACTAGAACAGTAGAAGAGTATAATGGTGGACATGTTGAAGGCTTTAAAAATATTCCTGTTGATGAGTTAAGAGAGCGAATAGATGAAATCGAAAAAGGGAAACCAGTATATGTCATTTGTCAAAGTGGTGTTAGAAGCTACATTGCTTGTCGTATTTTAGAAGGTTATGGCTATGAAGCTTATAATTTCTCTGGAGGCTTTAGATTCTATAATTCAGTAACAAGTGATTTGGCCTTAGTTGAAAAGTCCTATGATTGTGGTGTAGATAATTAATAAACCCTCTTTAAACTTTAATGGGGACTTAAAAAAGTGACCTTTAATTTTTGGTGGGGACTTGAAATTCAAAAAAACAGTATAAATTAAATGAAAACATAC
>JGI24710J26742_10000078_pt1 | contig 76139 bp, 54 predicted proteins | sample BioPla2DNA2_FD_26742 | JGI IMG/M metagenome (IMG submission 26742) | reverse complement strand
CCCCACCCGAAGACGGATAAACATCTCCAAAATGCACTTGCTTCCGCCGTAGGCGCCGAAGTTGAAATGGAGTATGCGTATGCCCAGCTTGCCGTTGAACTCATCATGAGTACAAAGAGCTTGTTGACACTGCTTTTCATGTGGGTATCTACTGTATATGTGCCGAAACCCATATAAAAAAATCCGCAGAGATAGTACAAAGCTGACATAACCAAGCTATATTTCATAATTCCATCTCCAAAAAATATTGAAATCGCCGCTTAACGTAGGTTTTCTCTTATTTGTTTCCGTTTTTTAGCAAGTTCAATACTTTTTTCGCATATTTATGATTTTTTGAGGCCTCAAACGTATTATATTCTACCATTTAACTAATGCAATGTCCTTCTTTATTCTGCACCCTCAATGATGCATCCCCAATGATGCAGACAAACTGAAAAAGATGATAACAGACTGCCTGAGATAGTGTGCCCGAGAGATGTTCCGCTGCTTTCTAATGAGAAAGATCAAGTAGCGATGTTTTTACATGTTATTTTGAAATTTAAAACTAAAAAAGACGACTTGGGATTGTATCCGTTTTGTCGCCTTTTTTGGTACACCATCTGGGATTCGAACCCAGGACCCACTGATTAAGAGTCAGTTGCTCTGCCAGCTGAGCTAATGGTGCCTGAGCACAGACATTATAAATTTTACACCTGTCATTGTCAAAATATTAATCATTTGTTTCCCGTCAACTATTGATGCGATAATTGCGGCTGGTTTCGCGGGCAAAAGATTTGATGTATGTCGGTAGATTGACATTTTGGCAGGCGCGGATTATGATTCATACATAAATGCGATGACGGAACGAGTAATCGGGGCGCTGGCTGCCAAGAGAGAGTCTGCCGTGGCTGAGAGCAGCTCCTGCCAGTCCGATGAAAACCACTCCCGAGCAGGATACGAAATAAGTATTCCCGTGAATCTGCGTTAAAGATCTAATGAGTGAAAACAAAGGTGGAACCGTGCTTTGCACCCTTTGTCCCGGTAGAAGGACAAAGGGTTTTTCCTTTGCGGGATATGAGAGGAGAAAAAATGAAAATTACTTTGAAAGACGGCTCAGTCGTAGAATACGCGGCACCGAAACGGGCGATCGATATTGCTGCCGATATCAGTCCGGGACTGGCCCGAAATGCCATGGCAGCTATCATCAACGGTGAGAACAGGGATCTGCGCTTTTTGATTGAAGACGATGCTGAACTGGAACTGGTACAGTTTGACTCGGCGGCCGGAGCTCACGCTTTTCACCATTCTTCGGCGCATTTGCTGGCCCAGGCGGTGCAGCATTTGTATCCAGGTGTAAAATTTGCTATCGGTCCGGCAATCGACAATGGATTTTATTATGATTTTGAATTTACAGAACCCATCGGTTTGGAGGATCTGGAAAAAATCGAAGCGGAGATGCGACGGATTGTCAAGCAAAATATACCCATTGAGCGCTACACGCTCAGCCGCTCAGAGGCGCTTAAATGGGCAGAAGATAATGATGAGACCTATAAAACAGAATTGATCAGCGCTCTTCCTGAAGATGAGACGATCAGCTTCTACAAGCAGGGAGATTTTACTGATCTTTGCGCCGGACCCCATCTGATGTCCACAGGTCCGATCAAAGCGATCAAGCTGACCTCACTGGCCGGAGCCTATTGGCGCGGAGATGAAAAAAACAAAATGCTGACGCGCATCTACGGCACTTCTTTCCCCAATAAGAGTGATCTGGATCAATATCTCGAATTTCTGGAAGAGGCAAAAAAACGTGATCATCGCAAGCTGGGCCGCGAAATGAAGCTATTTGCTTTTATGGATGAAGGACCGGGTTTTCCCTTCTTTTTGCCTAAAGGCATGATCCTGAAGAACACTCTGATGAACTACTGGCGTCAAGTACATGAGCGCTATGAATACAAAGAGGTCTCCACGCCGATTATGCTCAGTCAGAAGCTCTGGGAAAACTCCGGCCACTGGGAACATTATCGTGAAAATATGTATATCTCCCAGATTGATGGTGAAGATTTCGCTATCAAGCCGATGAACTGCCCCGGCTCGATGCTGATCTTCAAATCCGAACAGCATTCCTATCGCGATTTGCCACTGCGCATGGCGGAGGTAGGTCTTGTGCATCGACACGAGAAATCCGGCGTACTGCACGGTTTAATGAGGGTGCGCGCTTTCAACCAGGATGATGCCCATATTTTCATGACCCTGGATCAGATCGCTGACGAAGTTGAACAGGTCGTGCATTTGATCGATGAAGTATATCGCCACTTCAATTTTAAGTATCATGTCGAATTGTCTACCCGTCCTGAGGATTCCATGGGCTCCGATGAGGAATGGGAAAGGGCTACGACGGCACTAAGCGAAGTCCTGGACAAGCTGGAGATTCCATATATCATCAATGAGGGAGATGGCGCTTTCTACGGACCCAAAATTGACTTCCATCTCGAAGACTCGATCGGACGGACTTGGCAATGCGGTACGATTCAGCTCGATTTCCAGATGCCTCGACGCTTTGATCTGGAATATATCGGCGCTGACGGCGAACGTCATTTGCCTATCGTGATCCACCGGGTGGCTTTCGGCTCGATTGAGCGCTTTATCGGCATTTTAATCGAACATTATGCCGGGAAATTCCCTTTCTGGCTGGCACCGGTTCAGGTCAAAATTCTCTCGGTTTCACAGACAGTAGAAGCCTATGCCCTGGATGTACTGTCTGAGCTCAAAGCAAATGGCATCCGTGCTGAAATTGATGCCAGGGATGAAAAAATCGGTTTCAAGGTCAGGCAGGCGCAAATGGAGAAGGTACCGTACAGTCTGATTGTCGGTCAGAAGGAAGCCGAAACAGGCACCGTCTCGGTCCGAGTTTTAGACCAGGGTGAGGCAGGCGCGCTATCATTAACTGAGCTGCTGGACAAGTTACACGCTGAAAACTCCTGAGGTAATTGTTGTCGCCATTGCGCCATTAAAAAACGGTACACTAGGAAACTGCCCGGACTTCGAGTCCGGACAGTTATTTTAGGCAACTATATAACTATATGCGACTATAGTCGACAAATAATTTGTTTATATGAGAACCTGAGTTCTACAGCGACCTTTTGCTCAGTTTCCTTTAAAGCGAGAATTTCTCCTTGCATTTCGCGAAACATGACAGGACATAATCCAGATCTTCTTTGCTGTGCGCAGCCGAGATCTGAGTACGGATGCGAGCTTTGCCTTCTGGAACTACCGGATATTTAAAAGCAATGACATATACGCCGAGACTGAGCAGATAGTCGGCCACTGCAATGGCTTTAACCGCATCATAGATCATGACCGGCACTATCGGATGCGTACCGGGAATAACATCAAGACCCAGCTTTTCTATCCCGGTGCGGAAATATCCGGCATTGGCCTCCGTGCGATCGCGCAGGGATGTATCTTGCTCCAGCATATCCAAAACCCGGATCGCACCGGCGGCAATAGCCGGAGCCAATGTATTGGAGAACAGATAAGGCCTGGACTTTTGCCTAAGCCAATCAATTATTTCCTGACGCCCGGTTGTAAAGCCACCCGAAGCGCCGCCCAGAGCTTTGCCCAGAGTAGAAGTCAAAATATCAATTCTACCCTCTACGCCACAATGCTCCGGCGTGCCGCGGCCCGTTTTCCCGACAAAACCGGAAGCATGACTATCATCAACCATGACCAGCGCGTCATATTTGTCGGCCAGATCACAGATCTCCCGCAAATTAGCTATCACACCATCCATCGAGAAAACGCCGTCAGTAGCGATCAATTTAACTCTGGCTCCTTTGGCGTCAGCTTCCTGCAGACAGCGCTCCAAATCGGCCATGTCATTGTTTTTATAGCGCAGGCGCAAAGCCTTGCACAGTCTGATGCCGTCTATAATGCTGGCATGATTCAGCTGATCGGAGATAACTGCGTCCTCTTCACCCAGAATAGTTTCAAACAGGCCTGTATTGGCATCAAAACATGAGGAATACAGTATCGCATCATCAAAACCGAAAAAGTCCGAGATTTTTTGCTCCAGCTGCTTATGCAGCTCCTGCGTGCCACAGATAAAGCGCACTGATGACAAACCATAGCCCCATCTGTCGTAGCTGGCTTTAGCCGCAGCGATCAATTCAGGACTGTTGGATAGGCCCAGATAATTATTGGCGCACATATTGATAACATTTTGGGTTTTTGTTGTGTCAATGCGAGGTCCCTGAGGCAAGGTCAGGACTCGCTCCTCCGTATAGACCCCTGCGTCTTTCAGCTCCCGCAGCTTATTTCTGATTATTTTCAGCCCGGTTTTCATATTTAAATTCCTCCTGTAACATGATGCTTTCTCCATCGCGCCCGGTATCTCTGATTAAATTAGACTCCCTGTTGAAGTCATTGACAGCCCGTGCCGGAACAATTCGATCACATCTTCTGAATCGATTGTTTATGCTGTTGTCCAATCCAGGATTACTTTGCCTGATCTGCCGCTGTTCATCGCCTTGAAGCCCTCCTCGTACTGTCTGAAATCCAAGCGATGCGTAATGATCGGAGTTAAGTCAAGGCCGGACTGGATCATAGCCATCATCTTATACCAGGTTTCAAACATTTCCCGGCCGTAGATGCCCTTCAATGTCATACTTCCCAAGATGACCCGATTCCAATCAATCTGGGTATCTGCAGGCAAAAAGCCAAGAAGAGAAATCCGCCCGCCATTAATCATATTGTCGATCATAGAATTGAGTGCGGATGATGAGCCCGACATCTCCAAACCGACATCAAAGCCTTCGCGCATGTCCAGCTCAGGCATTATGCCTCTGACGGTATCTTTCGATAAATCAATGATATGGACAGTGGGTTCAACTTTCTTTGCCAATTCCAGACGGTATTGGTTGAAATCAGTGATGGCAATATGTCTGGCCCCGCAATGCCTGGCGATAGCTGCAGCCATGATGCCTATCGGACCGGCGCCTGTAATCAGAACATCTTCACCCACCAGATCAAATTGCAAAGCGGTGTGCACGGCGTTCCCCAGGGGATCGAAAATTGCCGCGATCTCCTCAGGAATGCCGGGCAATACTTGCACTGCGTTCGCTGACGGTATAACCAGATATTCCGCAAAAGATCCCGCTCTGTTGACGCCGACGCCCAAAGTATCTTTACACAAAACCCGTTTGCCTGCCCGGCAATTTCTACACTTGCCGCAGACAATATGCCCCTCGCCCGAAACGATATCACCGATATCAAAATTGTCTACCATCGAACCAACTTCCACGATCTCGCCGACATATTCATGACCGGCATTAAGCGGAACTTTAATCACGCGTTGGGCCCATTCATCCCAATTGTAGATATGGCAGTCTGTGCCGCAGATGGCTGTTTTGCGAATTTTGATCTTGACATCATTAGGACCTGTTTCCGGAATCGGGATACGTTCCAGACTCAGGCCAGGGCCCGCCTCGGTTTTGACCAAAGCATACATAGTGTCGCTCATATTAATTGCCTCCTTGGAATTTTACCGCTATCTATTATACACTCAGCATCCGCCGGCGACTATTGCACTTAAACAGTATGCGGTCTAACTGTCAGCTCCCATTTCCCCGGCAAATCCTGTCCTTTTTGCTGTAAAATAATCAGTTGCAGACTACCATCACATACAGTCTGAACCCTCTCGGGCAGAGCGCAAAGTTCACCATTGCTCACCGCCGCCGGAACAAACAAGGGCATTTTTTCAGCACCGGTTGTGCAGAAACGAAGCGCCAGAGCTCCGGTCAATCTTCTGTCCAGCAACGGCTCTTTCGCGTCCAAAATCTGTGCCGAAAACAGATTAGACATTTCTGTCAGTTGGCGATAGAAATTAACTCGATACGGTTCCGCTTCTTCCAGATATTCCAGGGCAATTTCAATTGCTATTGCCTGCTCTTTAATCTCCGCTCTATCTAAATCCAGTTGCTGCTTTTGGCGGTACAGATCAGCCAGATTGAGCGCAGAAAAACTGCTGACCAGCTCTGCCGACAGCTCCTGATATTTCTTTCTTGACTGATCTATTTCCAGCTCCAGACGCAATTTAACTGCCTTGGCATTGGCCAGGGCATCAGGATTATAGCGACTGGTAGCAACAGACGGCAGCCCTTTCGTATCCTGACCGGTCAAGGCCGAACCGAATAACTGTTCCGTCGCATACTCATACTCCCGCTCAATCTCCTCGTCTGTTCGTCCGGCCTTAAGAGCAGCTATCTGGCCCAGGATCTGAGAAACTCTGGCATCGACCGGGGCGCTGTCAGTAACTCGCTCACGCAGTTCTCTTAGCGCTCTGGCTGCCTCCTCCGGATATTGAATTCGCACATAGCGGGACAAGGAAGTTACTAATTCATAGCCGGCATGATTGGTTGCTGTCTCACCTCTGCTAACTTCCGCTAATAATCTGTCTTCCGCGGCACGGGCTTTCTGATAAGCTGTAATCTCTTCGTCCAGGCGCCAAAGCAGACTGTTCTTTTCTCTCTTATGTTCGGAGAGCCGGCTTTGCACCCTGTCCACCTTGGAACGGGCTTTATCCAGAGCCGCTGCACCTGCTGTTTTCCTTCTGGCTGCAAATAATACAACTAGCAGAGTAGCAACGAAGGCGCCCCCAAGCAGTATCGATCCTCCGATCATACTGTCAGCCAGAACCAGGATCAGGCCTGCCACTGCCGCCAATCCAAGCAATAACAGCAGGCGGAGATTGCCCGCATGGCTTTTGCCTGATCCGGCATAATCATTTCTGATCCGTTCAAAATTGTTCTGCTCTCCCGCCAGCTGTCCCAGCAAATTGCTTTCTCTCTCTTCAGCTTGATCCAGCTGATTTTTTAATTCATTGCCCCGCTGATAACATTCCTTAACCTCTTCACTTACAGTTATCAATTGCATTCGCGTAGCATTGAGATTTTTGGCTTTTTGATTCCAGTCGACATAAAAATCCTCATAAGCTGTCAGCTCTATAGCAGAGGGCAAGTTCTTCTCTTGCGCTTCTCTGGTCAGACTGTATGCTTCAGATTCAGCCGCTGCTAATTCCGAGCGAAGCAGCAATAGATTCTCATATCTGGCTTTATCTTCCAGCAGTTCCAGTTGATGCACCCTGGGTATGATCTCCAGCAATTGCTCCTCACGCTGTTTAATGCCTTGCTTATGCTGATAAATCTTATCGATCAGCTCTGCCTGATTCTTGTCAGAGTTCTTGGCTATGCCAATTAATTGCTTCAGCTGTTCACTCTGCTCCGACAGTCTGGCTGCTTGGCTTTGAGCACTATTAGGCTCGTGGAGGGCTGCTAATTTTTCCCGGAGTATTAATTCGATTTGCTCCGACCGGGATGTGAAATGTTCCGGCGGCGGAACCGGCGCCAGACTTAGAGCAAAAACAAATTCATCCCGGCTGAGGGAAAACAGATCCTGTCCCGGCTGTGCCGAGCAATCAGCACTCAGATCTGCCCCGTTGGTTTCATTGAGCAGCTTGATTTTGTCACTCTCGCCTGCAGCTGTCGTCAGCCGTTCCAGAAGGTACTCCTCACCATTGTGCAAAAAACTGATGCTACCCCCGGTCGCCTTCGCCTGAACAGATTTCCCAACCCGCGGTAAGTAGTGGGATACAAGACCTTCGTCGGAGTAGCCATAAAATGCGAAGGCAATAAAGGATAAAACCTGCTCCAGGCGGTCAGCTTGACCTGTCCAGACAGAAATGTCCGGATCACCCTTTAAGTTCAACCTGACTTGCTCCAGGCCGCCATAAGTCAAAATATCTATTTGCAATATCTTCATCATTGTCCTGTATCCGATCTGCGGCGCGGTTGCAGTTTCGGCGTGGTCGGTTGCTGCGCAGATTCTTGCCGGTGCACTATGGCTGATGCGGTCTCCGTTGCAGAAACCAGATAGGATATTGCCAGATGTTTCGGTCTTGATTCGTCCGCTTGCTGCTGATGGCCGGAACTTTGCCGTTCAGCTGTCAGAGCAAAGCCCGGGAATAAAAGCCTATGCTCCTGTCCCGGGAAACCGGGGAAAACCCGCTCATCAATGATTTCTATATATGATAGACTGCGCTGGAAATACTGCCGCAGCCGGTCAATATCTGTCAATCCGGACTTTCTGCCCCGCAATACCAGCTGCCAGAAACTGTCAGGATGAATCTTGACTTGGCTGGCACGGATTTGCTGCTGCAGACGGCGGGCAATATCGGCATTTGTTTCATTGCCCGAACATTGGTATTCGATGCGCTCGAAAGTAGGTAGAAACAAGGAATATTCCTGCAGTTTCAACTGCGTATTCTTCAGCTTCTGCATCTGTTTCCTTGTGACCAAATCCAGATTCGCCCGGCCGCCCTTGATCAAGTCGCCGGACAATTCACCGCAGAGAAAGCTTTTGCTGCCTGGTTCCCGGAAGCTTCGGCCGATCGGCGCTCCCGCTGCAGCATAGGGCACCTCTGACTTCTCATCGATGACAAGCTGATGATTATGCCCCGCAGCAAAATAATCGGCATTGCTGCTGCGAATCAACTCCGGAAAAAGAGGGCGAAATAGCGAATCTCTATCCAACAGATCGCCATGTGCCACCGCTATCTGGAAAACCGAACCATCACTGGCATTATAATCCGGGAAATAGCCCGGACGAGCCGCTGTCTGATGTTCAAAAGCCAGGCCGGTAAAAACAATATTGAGCTCCGGGAATTCAAATACACTATTTTCTCTGCTGAAAATATAGACATTTGACGGCCACTTTTCACCCAGCCAAGGCTCACCCGGAGGCATGGGATCATGATTGCCGGGAGAAATAATTATCGGCAGGCCGGCCAGTTCTTTAATCATACGGACAAAAGGCGTCAGGCATTGCCTGTCGGGGCGGACCCGGTCAAAAATATCCCCGGTCAAAATCAGAAAATCCGCCTGATGATCCCTACAGGCGGCGATCAGTGCCTTGCCTATTTCATATTGTTTGCTTTTGAGTAAATTTGAGGCATCAGAGGACAGCGAAGGCCAGGTCTGGCCCAGATGCCAGTCACCGGTTTGGATAAAGCGGATTTTGCTTTTCCCCATTCTGAACCTCTTCGCCGCCAATTGGAGCTTATCGCTTCATAAATTAAAGCTTCGTTTAGTATTAAATAATTATAGCATAATGTAGAGGAAAATTTTTTAGACGCAGCAGCTACTTTATTTTAATATAAAGTAACGCCGGCTACAGAATTGAGCAAGGCTTTAATGTGAAGATAAAGATAAGAAATATGATTTTTACTATAATATTCCGTGCTCTATCGGATCATATTCATGAAGATTGAAAGGGGTTAACTATGAAAATGAATGAAAAAGTGCGCAAAGCATTTAGCACTCAGATTAACAGAGAATTTTATTCCGCTTTTCTCTATTTACAGATGTCCGACTGGCTGAACCGGAATAGCTTCCCGGGCGCTGCCCACTGGATGTATATCCAGTATATGGAAGAGCTGTCCCATGCTCAGGGTCTATTCGAATATCTGCAGATGAGAGGTGTCGGGGTAGATATCTACCAGATTGACAAGCCTGAACCAAAGACCTGGGAGAATGTACAGGCTGTTTTCGAAGGCGCCCTGCAACACGAGCAGCAGATCACGGCCTGGATCAACGAATTAGTCGATATCGCAGCCGAAGCCGGCGACAAAGCGGCTGTTCTGTTCCTGGACTGGTATGTCATAGAACAGGTGGAAGAAGAGGCTAATCAAGAAGATAATTGTGACAATGTTTCCAGCGCCAGCGGGCAACCGGGGCCTCTGAGTATGTGGGACAAGCAGATGGGTACACGCGTTTTCGTCCCCCCCGTTATCCCTTATCTCGCATAATGCCGCGAATACCCGCCATTAGATTTGCTATAAAAAAGGAGTCTGCTCGCGGGCTCCTTTTTATAGTCCAAAATCCATTTTGATCTTATCGGCAATTCGTTTACAATAGGGAATATTGATGCTGAGGAGAGCTAAAGTAATTGGGTATCAAAAACCGTCGGACAAAGCGCAATCTTCTGATTTTAAGCCTCTGTATTCTGCTCCCGATGGCAGCCAATGCTGCCTATCCCTTCTTGATTGCTCCAAGACAGGCTTCCCGTGATTTTGTTAATCTTAATCCTGACTTAAATCCTGACACTTCTATCTTGGTTACAGCTCCTCAAAGTGATGCAATTGTCACTGATACTTTAGACTCATACGGACAAAAGACAGATGAATCTCTGCAGACAGCCGCTGACAGCGAGCTTCAAGCTGCGAATACCATCCCTGCGGGTACTATTCCACCATTCATCAAAAGAAAACCGCCAAAAGTGAAAGCCTGTACTGTTATACCAACTGTAAGCCCCACTTCTGTTCCCGGTACCATACCGACAACCGTGCAGAAACAAACTGAAGCAACCACGCGCCAAACAGCAAAAACAACTAAGCAGACTAAATCAACCACCAATCAGACAACTGTCAGCCAGCATACCGCAGCAACAGTAATTCCAACTGCTAAACCCGCTGAATCGACGCCAACCGTTAAACCAACACCACAGACTACCCCTACTAAAGCTCCTTCGCCTACAACTACACCTTCGCCTACTCCTAAACCTACACCTACACCCAAGCCAACAAATAAGGTCAAAGTCGGGGCTCCCTATACCATTAGAGTATTCGTGGAGCAACAGCTGGTCGTTGTTTATGGCACGGCCGGCAACGAAGAAGTGCCGATCAGAAAGATGGTCACCTCAACCGGTACCCGAAGCTTTCCGACTCCGGTTACCGGTGAGAATCACCATTATTATCTGGGCGGAGGCAAACTTTGGATAAGATTCAATATGTTCGGCAGATCTTACCATCAATATGCGACAAGTATTTACGGCAGAACCTTAAAGGGCAAATCTTTAGGCTCTAATTATTTTTTTCATACTCCGGCTTATTCCAGAATGCTAGATCCATCCTCACTCTACGTCAGCTTATTCAATATGCTGGGGAGTAGAGCATCTCATGGTTGTATTCGCCTGAACACTGCCGATGCCAAGTATATCTATGCGTTACGGGGAACCAGAGCTAAAGTCAAAGTTCTAAACAGCGCTGCCGGCTATAATCTCAGCGGAGTTCCCGGTCTGCCCAAGGTCACGATCAAGGTCGCAAAAAATGATCCGCGCTATGGCTGGGATCCTTATGATCCTGATACCAGAAACCCATGGAAAATCCAAGTAAAAACACCGCCGCAACTGACCGGCACCGCGCAAAAACTTGTAGCCGGGTCAATAACCGTTTTTGATTATCTTAAAGGAATCAAAGCACTTGACTTTTGCGGCAATGAACTAAAAGTCAATGTCCAGTCCGGAACTGTCGATGTAAATCAGGCCGGCAACTATCCTGTTGTCTATTCTGCTAAAGATGAAATGGGCAATAACGGCACATTAACTTTGACACATCTGATCCTTCCCTCCCCGACACCAACTCCGTTCCCAACTGCTACACCGACACCCACCGTTACACCAACACCGACTGCTACACCAGCGCCGATACCTACTGCTACACCAACACCGGTACCGACTGTTACGCCAACGCCGACTGTTACGCCGACGCCGACACCAACTGCTGCGCCGACGCCGACACCAACTGCTGCGCCAACGCCGACACCAACTGCTGCGCCGACGCCGACACCAACTGCTGCGCCAACGCCGACACCAACTGTTACGCCGACGCCGGTACCTTAAGCGGCAAACAATTTTGTACTGATATCGGATCCATGCCTATCTTTGTCGTTGATTTCACGCATGGATAAAGCCTGTTTACATATCCGGAAGATTTCCCCCCTGTATTTTGATGACACTTTTAAAACTGATCCTGAAATTATTAATTTGCTCAGTAGTATTAAAAGGTTTAGGTTTCTCCTTTCGCAATCAATGATAGAATTGAAATATCAGCGCAAATAGAAACTGAGTGGGAGGTAGGAATGTCACAAGACTTATACCAGCAGGCCATAAATACTGCAAGAGCACTGTCAATTGAGGCTATCGAAGCAGCCAATTCCGGTCATCCGGGTTTACCGCTAGGGGCAGCTCCAACATTATTTGAACTATATTTCAATCATTTGCAGCATAATCCCCTTAATCCGGAATGGCTAAATCGTGATCGCTTCATAATGTCAGCCGGTCATGGCTCTGCGCTGCTATATAGTGTTTTACATCTTTTGGGCTATCAGATATCAGGCACTGATCTGAAACAATTTCGCCAACTTGGCAGCAATACGCCAGGACATCCCGAATACGGCAACACACCGGGAGTTGAAATGACAACCGGCCCACTGGGTCAAGGCTTAGCTACTGCAGTGGGTATGGCTATGGCTGAGGCCCATCTGGCCGCCAGATATAATAGACCCGGTTTCCCCGTTATTGACCACTATACCTATGCCCTGACCGGTGATGGGGATCTGATGGAAGGAATAAGTTATGAAGCCTCTTCCCTGGCCGGACATTTTGGCCTTGGCAAACTGATCGTACTCTACGATGACAATAGAATAACTATTGATGGCTCAACTGATATAACTTTCACAGAAGATATATCAGCACGTTACCAATCCTGCGGCTGGCAGGTTCTGACTGTAGATGACGGCGAAGACACAGCTGCTATCAAACTGGCACTTGAGACTGCCAGATCAAATACTGCTCAACCCAGCTTAATTGCTGTCCGCACTATAATTGGCAATTTCAGCCCTCTCGCCGGCGATGCCAAATCTCACGGAGCGCCTTTAGGAAGCGCTGCTGCAGAATCCACACTATTACAATTAGGATTTCCTGCAGAACGTGCTGCATTCTCCGTATCATCTGAAGTAAAAAAATTCATGCAGGAACGACAAAATATCCTGGCTCAGATAGAAGATGATTGGCAAAAGCTTTATCGCGCCTGGAAAAGCGCTTTCCCCGATTTGGCTGCTGAATTTGAAAATAATCTGGCCGGCAATCTGCCCACAGATCTGTTTCCGGAGAAAATCGATTCTTTAAGCGAAAGTCAACCAACCAGAGTTCATTCCGGACGGGTTCTAAACTTCCTCAACCGGAAACTGCCGAATCTGATCGGCGGTTCTGCTGATTTGGCCAGCTCCAATAATGTTGTGCTCGAAGGAGACGGCAGCTTTTGCCGCGCTACTCCCGAGGGGAAAAATATCCACTTCGGAGTGCGGGAACATGCCATGGGAGCTATTGTCAACGGTCTGATCTTGCATGGCGGACTTCGTTCTTATGCTGCTACTTTCCTGATCTTCTCAGACTATATGAAGCCATCCATTCGCTTATCCGCTCTAATGAATATTCCCGCCCTATACATTTTTACCCATGACAGCATTGGCGTTGGCGAAGATGGACCGACCCATCAGCCGATTGAGCAAGTAGCGGCTTTACGCGCCATGCCTAATCTCAATGTTTTCCGACCCGCGGATGGCTATGAAGTCGCTGCCGGATATCAGCTTTGGCTCACCAGCCAGAAACCGACTGCCCTGATTCTAAGCAGACAGAAACTGGCATATATCGAGGGCAACTTTCAAGGTGCCTTAAGGGGTGCCTATATCCTCAAAGACTCAGATGATTTCGGACTAATTATGATAGCAAGCGGATCTGAAGTGAGTCTGATCCTGGAAGCTGCGGAGATACTGGAAAAGGAAAACATTAAAGTCAGAGTTGTTTCCATGCCCTGTCAGAATCTTTTTGCGGAACAGGATCAGATCTATCAGGATCATGTGCTACCTCCCTCATGCACTAAGAGGCTGGCTGTAGAAGCCGCTACTACATCCTGCTGGCACAAATATATTGGCTTAAATGGTACTGTTATTGGGCTTGACAGCTTTGGTATCTCCGGCAAAGGCACTGAATTATTCAAATATTTCGGATTTACCGCTGAAGCAATCGCCTCAGAGGCCAAAAAACTGTTGAATATTTAATATTGACATCCGACCACCTGCAAAATCATCATCGCAACAATATTAAGCCAAAACCCCTGCAATTAATATATCACAGGGGTTTTAGCTTGGAGCCGAAGGTGAGGATTGAACTCACGACCTATTCATTACGAGTGAATTGCTCTACCACTGAGCCACTTCGGCACAAGTTAAAATAAGCTTTTCAATGATAGCAAGCAAGCATAATACTGTCAAACTGCGTTGCGCTGATTTCAGCCTTTCTGCATCATTTTCTCGTTATCGGAGTTCAAATGACAGTTTTTATATTTTTTGCCGCTACCGCACCAGCAAGGATCATTTCTGCCGGGGAGATGATCTTTTCTCACCGGCTGTTGCGCAGGCGGCGCTGCGGCAGCTGCCAGATCAGGTCTGGCTCGGCGGGCGCGGCGGCTCATTTTGTCCCCCTCATTGCTCGCAGACCCAGCCACTTCAGCCAGGGCTGAAAAGCCTGATGATCCTCTGCCCTCTGTCAATTCAGTATGTCTCGCCCCTTTTCTTCTGCTTGAATCATCTGTAGTCAGCCGGGCGCGCATAATCAGTCGGACAGCATCCTCTTTGATACCATTAGTCATAGCTTCAAACATATCGAAGCCTTCTCTTTTATATTCTACGACCGGATCATGCTGGGCATAACCTCTCATGCCAATACTGTCTCGCAGATCGTCCATAGCATCAATATGATCCATCCAGTGATTGTCTACGGTTTGAAGCAGAATCAATCGCTCCGCTTCACGTAAAAATTCAGGGGAACCCAATTCGACTGCCCTACTCTCCAAATGCGCCAAAGCCTCTTCTGTCAGCTGACGGTTAAGCTCCTCGCCATCAATTTGTCCTTTGGCTTTAAGCAGATAGGACAAAGACGGCAGTTCGCCAAACAGATCATGCAGGCGAGTGATCAAAGCTGCCTTGTCCCAATTAGCGACATCAGCTTCACCGGCAATGAAGTCAAGCAGAACGTCTCTCATCAGTTCCGTGATAATCCCGCGATAGTAATCATGAAGGTCCTTGCCCTCCAGTACTTCACGGCGTTGTTTATAAATGAGATTGCGCTGCTGGTTCATTACATCGTCATATTCAAGTACATTTTTTCTAATCGCGAAGTTTCTGCCCTCAACCCGCTTCTGCGCAGTCTCAATCACGCGGCTCAACATAGGATGGTCAATTTGCATATCCTCATCGACGCCGAGTGTTTCAAATATCCGCTCCAGACGCTCCCCTCCAAACAGCCTCATCAGATCATCTTCCAGGGACAAATAAAAGATGCTCTTGCCCGGATCACCTTGTCTGCCGGCCCGTCCCCTCAACTGATTATCAATTCGTCGCGATTCGTGTCTTTCAGTGCCAACAATATAAAGACCGCCCTTGGCTATGACCTGTTGTTTTTCTTCTTTGATTTCAGCGGCAAAACTCGCATTTAATTCAGAATACAGTGCCCTGGCCTCCAGAATTGCCTGATCATCTGTAATATTATGAGCGGTTGAAGCCTCAATTAATTCTTCATCAATACCTCTGCGGCGCATTTCCTGTTTGGCCAAAAATTCAGGATTGCCGCCCAAGAGAATGTCGGTACCTCTACCTGCCATATTAGTAGCTATGGTAACTGCACCCATGCGACCGGCCTGAGCGACAATCTCCGCTTCCCGTTCATGATTCTTGGCATTCAATACATTGTGCCGAACACCCGCTCTGGAGAACAGGCTTGATAAATATTCTGATTTTTCTACAGATACCGTTCCAACCAAAACCGGTTGACCTGTGGCATTAGCCGCTCGAACCTCTTCCAGCAGATTCCTGTATTTGCCCGCTTGGGTTTTGTATACCGCATCGGCCTGGTCCGTTCTGATCATCGGCATATTAGTAGGAATTGTTATGACATCCAGATTATAAATTTGCCGGAATTCATCTTCTTCAGTCAAAGCTGTACCTGTCATGCCCGAGAGCTTATTGTACATACGGAAATAATTTTGAAAGGTAATAGTAGCTAATGTCTTGTTTTCTTTTTTTATCTTGACATTCTCTTTCGCCTCGATCGCCTGATGCAAACCATTGCTATATCTGCGGCCGGGCATCAATCTTCCCGTAAAGTCGTCTACAATGACAACCTCGTCATCAGCCACCACATAGTCCTCATCAAGGCGCATTGTGCCATGCGCTTTCAAAGCATTATTGATATGATGGTTGATCTCATAATTCTCTTGATCCGACAGATTGCCGATTTGGAAAAAAGTTTCCGCTTTAGCAACGCCTTTTTGTGTTAAAACAGCTGTCTTGGCTTTTTCGTCAACGATATAATCAGCATCTCCTTCCAGATCAGCTATTTCTTCGGCGGAACGCATAGTGCCGGTTTCCTTGATCCTTTTCTCTTTCAATCTCCTGACAAAACTATCTGCGCTGCTATACAATTCTGAAGATTCGCTGCCACGGCCGGAAATAATCAAGGGTGTTCTTGCTTCATCAATCAGAATACTGTCAACCTCATCAACAATAGCAAAATTCAGCTCTCTTTGAACCAGATCATCCAGGCGCAAAACCATATTATCCCGCAGATAATCAAAGCCGAATTCATTATTTGTGCCATATGTCAGATCAGAAGCATATGCAGCTTGCTTGGCCGGCTTATCCAGACCATGGACGACAAGGCCAACTGATAAGCCCAGATAACGGTATATTTTCCCCATCCATTCACTGTCGCGTGTTGCCAGATAATCATTGACTGTCACAATATGAACACCTTTACCTGCCAGGGCATTGAGATAAACCGGCAAGGTGGCAACCAGTGTCTTACCCTCACCTGTCCTCATTTCAGCAATTCTGCCTTGATGCAGAACAATACCGCCTTGTAGCTGTACGGGGAAATGTCTAAGCCCCAGAACTCTGTCCCCTGCTTCTCTGACTACGGCAAAAGCTTCGGGCAGCAAAGAATCCAGCTCTTCTCCTCTAGCCAATCTCTGTCTAAATTCATTTGTCTTATTCTTCAGCGCCTCCTCGCTGAGCCCTTTATAAGCTGTCTCTAAACTCATAATCTGAGAAACAGTACCTTTTATCCGCTTCAACTCACGCTCAGAATAGGTGCCGAAGATTTTATTCATTATGCTCATAAGTCTTTCATTCTCCTGACTAAATCACATGTTAATGATACGTCAGCAGCACCACTTAGACAAGAAGAGACCATTCCTATTCTTGATCTTGGTAACGCATGCTTGAGCCATATTTTCTGATCATCAGTTGTATAGAATAATTTGCTGCCAGCCTAAGCCATTCATCCTGCTGAGACTGATCAAACCACTGAGGATGATTATTGGGGATTACTAAAATCAGCTGTTTTCGATTGATTTGAGCAGGCACCAAATATTCCCGCCCTTTGCTTGTAAGCTTGGCACCTTGAAAGTTTGCTAAAGCAACAAGATACCGTTCCAGCTGGGCAGTTGTGTAGGAGGGGGAACTATAACTGGGCGCGGTTAGATCTATGCTTTTGATTGCAGTTGCCGTCGCCCCGTCCCAGGCGGCAATTACGGGAAAATTGAACGGCAGATTTGCTCCGTATTTGTCACGAAAGATCTGTCCCCGGGTAAAATTGCTCAGACTCCAGATATCATCTTGATCTGAATTGTCGTCCTCCGCCTCTTCTTGACTTTCAACTGCCGAACTCTCTGATAATCCTGAAGTCCAGAGAGGAATTATGCCTTGTGCCGTTTTACTGATTGAGCCCAGAACAGTATTTTGACGGTATTTCACAAGAAGATTGAGCACATTATCTTCACTATCCCAATCCAGCATTAATTTTCTTTGGTGGCCTATCAGATCAAGTCCCAGTCCTGTTCTGGCCTCACTCAACCAAAAATCCATACGGCTGTTAATTAAGTTGCCGAACATCAATGACGAACCGAGATCAACGGCCATGTCATATACAATATCCGCTGCTCCCGGAATCGGCAACACTTCAGCCAGTATCTGAGGAATATCATTTGACTTCGCCAGCAGAGGAGCAGCAATTGTTTCAGCAGCAGGCAGCAACAATGCCATTTCCTCGCATGTCTGATCCAGAGCATAACGCAGAAGATTATCTTCCCTTACCAAGCGAATCGCAGAAAGCAAAAAGAAAACAAGCGTCAGAATTACGGGTAAAATAATCGCTGCTTCCAAGGTAGCCATACCACTGTTTGTATATTTTCTAAATTCGCTTTTTCTTATCATTTTCCATGCCCGACACTTAACTTATCTGCTATCGGTTGCTTGATAACCTCCCTCGAGACTAAAGGTCTTGCCTTGTTCGGTGACAGTTTCAGCTTTTAATTTGACCCAACCGGGACCGGGATGATGACGTTGAATGATTGCTCCTATTCGGGATAGTATTTCCTCTTCGGACTGTACCAGCATAAACAAAAGCAGATAATCGTGATAATACAGGGTCACTGAGGATCGCTCCTCCGGCCAAAAGGGAACTCCATAACCGCTTCGAAGCCTGTTCACATCACGACTTCCATCTGCAACTGATCTTGCTATCAGCATCAGGTATTCAAAGGGTTCCGGAGGCAAAATTATTGTTCCCAGGGAAATAACGGCAATTCCGGCAACAAATCCCCTGGCGGCCAGACGATATGTAAAGCGCAAAGCTTTATCTTTAGCGTGATGGGCCAGTTGGATCAGCGACCGCAAGACAATCAGTTTGGACTTGATTTCATCAGCAGCTCGTTTACCCTGACGGCCGGTAAGTATTTCTTCCAACTCATATGGTCTGGATCGGATCAGATCATCATGAGATCTGCCATCCGGAGTATATCTGTGAATTGTCTGTTGTGATCTGATCCGGATCGATACAGCAGCCGGGAAATAGTCCAGAGCGTAGCCTGCTATATATAGTTTGTCGAGTGCTGTAGTACTAGGCACTGCCAGAATTGAATCAAAAACTGAGGCCAGCCTCGACATACTCTCGGGATCAAAAAAATCCGGTTTTTTACCGGTAGTAATATCCCCCTTTTGATCATAGATATGAACCGGCATCAGGACAGACGCAATTTTGTTGTAAAGCGGAGCGATCTCCTCCTCCAAATATTCATCCAGCTCCTCTCCCCATTCAGGGTCGGCAGGAGGCTTTGTGATAAGATAATCCTGCGCTTCTGCATAACCATCTTCCGAGAACAGTTCATCCAGGGAACCCAGCAGGGAATTGTCATCGATGATCTGCACCTGACTGATGCGATGCGAAATTTCCCGGATCATCTCAGCGGGAAATCTGAGTTTCATATGACTCAATATTTGCTCGCTCAATAATTTGTTTTCAAACAAAGTCTGCATTCCTGTGACCTGAATTGAAGCTGTATTGTCGTAATTCGCAGAAGGTATGCTGTCCAAGGGTTTATTTAATGCGAAAAGACCGAAACTCTGCCACAATTCCTGATCAAAGTTAGCCAGATTGACTTCCAGATTAGCTGCAACCCAACGGCTTAGATCTAAATCTCTGCGATCTTTGAGAGCATTATCAAATAAAGTCAATAAGAAAAGAAAAACTACAGGCAGCAATAAGCAGAAAGTCAGAGCCAGACTCCCTGATTGAGTCATCTTTGTCGTCGCTTTTGCTTTCACGGATGCTCACTCCGCTGCGTCATAAGAAATTTGAGATCACGATAAAGACTCAAGCTTTCAACCATCTTTTGCGGTGAGCATTTGAGCACTGAAATTGTACCCTGCTGCGTCGTTTGTGTTTCCAGTCTATATATAAAAGCGGGATTCACTTCCTGCTTAACCGATATCACTGTAGCGGCAGCACTATTTCTCACCTTGACCGCTTCAGGAACACATAAGGAACTGCTCTGCAAAAATAAAGATAAAGCTAATGACATAATTATTGATGTCTCCAATGAAAAGGCCATACAATCCTCCTGCTCTTAGCATATAAAAAGTTGACGACTGCAAAAGAAAAGTCAGACGACAAGATATGTCATCTGACTCGATCAAGTCGCAAGAGAAATCCGGAGAAAATCAATGGTGCATGAACCAATAATTATTCTGCAATTTCCTCAAAGTAGTGGCCGACCCATGGCCTGGCAGCACAGGCAAATCAGAGGGCAGTTCTTCTCTCAATTTACGCAGTCGCGCCAGGCTCTGCCGCATCTGCTCTTCACTGCCTCCGGCGAGATCCATGCGGCCAATATCCGTAGCGAATACTGTGTCACCAGTAATCAAGGCAATATAGTCCTCCCGCGCAGTATCCTGCTTGCTCAGATAAAGAAAACAACTGGCGCCTTCGGTATGTCCGGGCGTATGATAAACACGCAAAAATAAATTATCCCCTAGTTCAATCTCTTGACCATCCCTCAACAAAATATCCGGCTTTGCGATATCAATCCCTCTGCCAAAAAAAAGTGATGCATTTAACATTTTGTCCATGATCATGGCGGCTTCTGCTTCATGAATCATCAATTTCAGTTTCGGATTGAAATTTCTCCAGGCATCTGCCTTGCCTACATGATCATAGTGACCATGGGTTGCAATCAGCGCGATTACTTGATCTTTCAGTTCCACTTTTTCGGGAGGTACTGCAGGATCAATCAGTACATAACCATTTTTTGCAGCCAAGAGCCAGGCATTGCCATAACCGTAGCCTTCAGGAATCAATTGGACCCGCTGGTCCAAGTTCAGATCATTGTATAGTGCCATCTTAACCACCGTGTCCCAGAATGAGCATCAGCAATTCAGCTGAAGCAATATTCGTAGCATAAGGTATATTTTTAAGGTCGCAAGCTCGCAATAAAGGATTTGGAGAATAATCAACCACATCCGGATCACGTAAAAGGATCACTGCGTCGATTTCATTGTAGATAGTCATGGCTGCGAACTGATCCATAGCGCCTCTGATTTCAGTCGGCATAGTATGTATCTTGAGGCCGGTAGCATTGTTAATCTGCTTTGCAGAATTCTGAGTGGAGATCAGATTGTATTTGCCCAGAATCTGGCGGTAAGCAAGACAAAGGTTTATCAGCAATCCAGTTTTTTTGTTATCTGCGAGCAATACAATATTCATGAGCGCCTCCATTACAAATCCCGGCATCATCTGCAATATAAATATTTTATCATCTTACAACAAATATCAAACAAGGTAAGCAGGAAACGTCATGCTTCAGCCTATAAACCTGTCGGCTATTATCTTGGATTATAGACAATATCTTTCGGCTCAACACCGAAATACTCGCATAGTATTCGATAAGAAATTTCTGCTGAGAGATCTCCGTATGAAGCATCCCTCACTACATGTGCGATTGCTATTTCAGGATCTTCGGCGGGGGCAAAACAGGTAAAGACTGAATTTATTTTTAAATTTTTATTTCTTTCTCCGGCTTCAGCCGTTCCTGTTTTAGCCGCGACGTTGACCGGGAAATCGTGGAAAAGCTGATGGGTATATCCTGAACCATTGTGTGTAACCAGCAGCATACCCTTGGTAATAAGCTCAATATTGCCGGGGTCAATGTCGAGCTCCTGGGCATTTATCTGTTCCGCTCTAAGCAAGCTGCCGTCGGGGGCAACAATATCACCAATCACATGAGGCGTCATCAGCTTCCCGCTGGCAATGCCTGCAATGCCCCGCGCCAGCTGCAATACGGTATAACTGTGGTCGAACTGTCCGATGGCAGTTTGAGCTGTATCCGCAGGAAACCATTGCTTATCGCCGGCATTTGACCTTAACAGACGCTTTAACTCGCGGCTGGGTCTGATGCCGGGAACCTCACCGGGCAGATCAATGCCACTGAGCTCGCCATAACCCAATTTTTTTGCCCAAGCGCTAATATTGTCAATCCCTGTGGCAATGCCCAGCTTAAAAAAATACAGATTGCATGAATCCTTAATAGCTTCAGTCAGAGGAATGCTGCCATGTCCATAAATCGGTCTTGTTAAACAGCGCCACCAGATCTTGGCAATTTCTTCATAGCCCTGGCAAGTAAAATTATTGCTGGCAGTGGTAATAGTTCCCGTTTCCAAGCCCGCAATACTGGTCACAATTTTAAATACCGAGCCGGGGGTATAGTTTTCAGAAATTGCTTTGTTGAGCAGGGGCTTGCCTATATTGTCTTTTAAATATTCCCTGACTCTGACCGCTGCACCGGCGTCAGATGATTGCATAATAAAATCATCAGAATTATAGTCCGGCAAACTGACCATAGCTAATATCGCACCGGTTTTGACATTAAAAACAACAACAGCGCCACTGGGGGCAGCATATTTGTCTTTAGTCAATACGCCATTGCGCAAATCCTCCATATTTTTTTGCAAAGCATCCCTGGCAACTTTTTGCAAATCCGGTTGCAAAGTCAGGAACACTTTATTGCCGCTTTGAGGCTCGATTCCATACGCGCCGGGATAATAATAGGCTTCGCCATTTTCACCGGACCATTTATTAAAAGTTTGCAATCCGTCTTTACCTTTAAGATAGCGTTCAGCGCTGGCTTCAACTCCGGCTTGCCCGATCAGATCGGATGCCTTGTAGCCCTGCCCGCGCAAGGAATCATACTGGCTTTCGCTAATGCGGCCGATATAACCCAGAACATGAGATAAAACGCTTGCATAAGGGGTGTACACTCTTTGCCATTCTTTAGTAAAGAGAACGCCAAAATAGCGTTGATTCTGTCCTTCAATAGTGCGAAGTATATCTTCATTAACATTAGAGGCTAAACGAATTGGCTTTCTTTGTGACCATAACCAATTATTTTCCAGGATAAGATATCTCAGCTGCATGATGCGATAAGCTTCCTGGTCGGAAAACAGTCTGCTGGAACCGGATTCACGGTCTTCAATTTTGAAATAGTCATAGAGGAGCCATTCATAAAACCGGCCAGGGTCTTCAATGACTATCCGCTGTTGATCACGCTTGGTTTTGGCTTTTTCAGGTAACATCATATTGAAAAGATCCTTATTTTGTTGCCAGCGCAGAATCTTTTCCGGACTTTGTTTGAAGACAAAACTAATATCCCCTTGTTCGGATACCGGACCGGTTTCTGTCGGTCCAAAATATTTATCAAGCGTGCTTTCAGATCTGATTTCATGTTCCGCCAATAGATTTGAGATATCCAGCAAGACCTGATTTAACTGTGGAATTGATAAGTCAGACTGAACCAGCCATAAAACATTGCTTTCTTTATTAGTCGCAATTACGGTGCCATCCGCAGCAACAATATCACCGCGTGGAGCTGCCAGCACTATCTCCGCTTCGTTGCCGGAAGTCAAATTGACAGTAGCGGCATGCGTTCCGCCCAGAAGCACAAATCCGGTTCTAATCAGAATTGCCGTCAGCGCAATCAGAAAAAAAGCCAACACTAAAGCAGTCCTGTTAAAGAAAATTCTATAAACCGGAATTGAACTTTCCTGATGGTGTTTTTTTTGCTTCCGTTGCCGAATTCTCCGGATAATATTCTTAAACATTGCTTTCCTCCGGCTCGAAACGGATCATTGCGCCTCTGTAATCTTTATCAGGCTTCGGATAGGGAGGCAAAATATAATGTACAACAACTAATACAGCCGTCAAAATAAGATTTTTCACAATCAGCCAAGGCAAATTGACAGCCATTTGACCCAAAATCCACAACAGATTTGTTTTCGGCCGAAAACTCTGACCTGCAAAAACCAGAAATGCGCCCGTGAACTGGAAAACAGCTGTAGATGCGACAACCATTAAGGCATAGAAAGCAAGCCGGAGTTTGCCCCTGACTACAGGCAGATACCCACTGCCCCAACCTAGTAGAAAGGTAAAGAACATACCCAAACCAAAATACCGCCCGGCTAGATAGTCCCGAAAAAAGCCACTGGCAAGACCAATTATTAAACCATCGCGAGGACCATACCTCATCCCCGTAAGGAGCGGAAACACTAAAAGAAAGTCAGCTTGCAGACCCAAGGAACCCAGATAGCGACCGTCAAACTGAAGCGAAGTGCCAATAATGATAGCCAATGTATAGACTAGGGCCGGTCTGATGCGAGCCAGAAAACTTTTCATCAATTTTCTCCAATCAAAACAAAGACAATCGAACGATTTTCTTCAGGAGCGCTTGGTTTTATAATTGCGGATTGAATGGCGCCGGCTTTGGAAAATTTTAGTTCCTGAACAACACCAATAACCAGGCCGGGTGGAAAGTGACCACCCGCACCGCTGGTTTTAATAATATCGCCGACTTTCAAAATTGATTGCCCGGAAATATTGTCTGCCAGGCAGAGTCCTTGCGCCCGCAGTTGAATATCGCCTCTTACTCTCATATTAATAGCAGCCGTTCCCTCGCCGGCGACTGCATTAATGGCAAATCCCTCATGGATCAGTGGCATCACCTTGGATGAGTTGATATCAGAAGAATAGAGCCGGCCCAGGAGAAATGACCCCGCATCTACCACCGCATAAGAATTGTCGGGAGAAACATTGATGCCATCTTCTCGTCCCAGATTAATTCGATACAGATCAAACCAACCGGTAAAACCATCAGTTAAAATATAGCCGCCTTTGATTGTATAACGATCAAAACGGGTTTTAATCTGAAGGGCTTCTTTAAGGTTTTCATACTGCTGTATTGCTTCTTGATTCTGGCTCAGTTCATTTGCCAGTTGGGCATTTTCCAGCTTAAGCTTCTCATTCTCCTGACGTATCGCCTCGGTATCGCGCAAAGAAGAAAACCAACCGGAAACGGAGCCCGAAATAGAGCGAATACCGCGATAAATCGGGTTAACAATCTTGGCAATCGGAGTAGTCAAAATAGAAAAAGGACTGGAGTCAGGAATTGTTGACAGCATCAACACAGCCAAAATAACTATGGCCAAAACAACTACTACTATGATGCGTGGTCCCTTGCTTCTATTCATATACGATTACTGCCATCATACCGGATAGAATAAATTGTAACACTAGGAAGTCAGTTGTGAACAGGGCCAGGTACATGGCAATAAATTGACTAACTAGATTAAGCCCCGCTCTTTCATGCTCACAGATTCATTAGAGCCGATTATTAAATGGTCGAGCACAAGAATACCCATCATCTCTCCAACTTCCATCAATCTCCGCGTAGATTCCAGATCAGCAGCACTGGGCTCAGCATCCCCGCTGGGGTGATTATGAACCAGAGCAATGGCAGCAGCATTGGCCTTAACAGCTTCCCGGAAAATATCTCTGGGGAAAACTACCGCAGCAGTAAGCCCTCCACGTGATATTTTTATTTTTCGAATCATCCTATGGCGTACATCAAGTAAAATCACATGAAATTCCTCACGCGATAAATATCTTAGTTCCGGTTCCATCAGCTGAATAATGTCTGCCGGTTTTTGCAAAACCGGCCTGATTTCTTCACGCCTGGAACTCAAATGCCTATTGCCAAGCTCAAAAGCCGCCTTTAATCTGATAGCTCTGACACGTCCAATACCTTTGGTAGCACACATCTCTTCCAGACTGGCTTCGTAAAGACCTGTCAGGCCGGACAAATCATTTAACAGCTGATGGGCTATTTCCAGTGCTGTCCGGCCTGCCAAACCACTTTGGATCTGAATGGCAATCAGCTCTGCATCAGACAACTCCCTGGGGCCATATTGCTCCAGCTTCTCATATGGCCTTTCCAGCTCCTGCAGCTCTTTCATTTTAAGTTTTTTTGACATAATAAATTCTCCTTCTATATAAGGAGCGCAGTCAGATGGATGTCAGGAAATCAAATTGCAGTCGCTTCGATCAGAAGCAGCTCCAGACCTAATAAATCATTAATCTGTCCCCGCTTAATGAGTAAATCGGTTTGAAACATCAGCTCATAAATTGAAGCCAACTGCTTTAGATCAAATTTCTGTGCCTGAAGCCGAAGTTTTTTAGCAATAAAAGGTCTCAGTCTTAATCTCGCCGCCAGAACACGGCTGTCCCGCTCCGTAGCAGCAGCCAGCAATTGTCGGATATGGCGATAGAGCATAAACAAAATCAAAGGCACCGGCTCTTTTCTGGTCAGCAATATATCCAATACTTGTAAAGCTTTGTCAGCTTGACCTGAGGATATGGCATCCGTCAAATCAAATATGCTGCTGCGGTTGTCAGGTCTGGCGACCAGATCGACCAGTTGTAAAGTAATATTCCGTTCCCCGCTCCAACCCATATAGAGGAAAAGCTTTTCCAACTCTGTCCGTATCTCTCTCATCTGTCCCTCACAGCGTTCAATTAAACTATCAGCTGCTCCGAACTCAATGGAAAGCCCTTGTTTGCGACAACCTGCCGTGATCCATGCTTGCAAAGTTCTACTGTCCTGAATGCTGATCTCAGCCCGGACACCTCCGGCTTTATCAAATGCTGACAATAGACTTTTTTGGGATAGATTCGCTTTTGTCTCCACAAAAACCAATACAGTGTTTGAGGGGAAATTATCCAATAAATCCTTGATTTGTCCGCGTTTTTCAGAAATTTCGGCCTTGCCTGCGCCCGCTGCCGCGACAAAGAGATCCGTATTTTTTAGAATTACCATTTTTTTATCAGATAGAAAAGGCGGAGTGCGTATTTCCTGATCTATTCTCAACGGATCGATATTCTGTGTGGCATGAGCAAAGTCAATCTGAATCAAATCAAGATCACCCGCACCCGGAATAATAACGGATTTGATCAGACTCTGAACCAGTTGCTGAACCAACCAGTCCTCTTCACCATACAGCAAATAGAGAGGACGGATTATACCGGCATCGATTTCTTGGCTCAATTTAGAATAAGACATGAGTTTCTCCTGCCCAACCATGTGCTAATCCTAACCTTATTTTGATCTACATGCAATCTGATTGCTCCCTCCTTATCTGTTCTGAATAACATCTGATTGCCGCTCTTGCTCAATCGTTCCAGCACCTCCTGCGCCGGGTGGCCGAAACGATTGGTCCCAACTGAAACTACAGTTATAACCGGTTTCACAAGTTGTAAAAACGCGATACTGCTGGAATATTTGGATCCGTGATGTGCCAATTTTAACAGCATGCTGTTCAAATTATCTCCGTATTCCCGAACCAGGATGCGTTCAATTTCATCAATGATATCCGCGGTCAAGAGCAGTGAAAAATCCTGCCAGACGCATTTCATTACCAGGCAATCCCGATTGGGATCCGGCTGTAAATAATGGCTGGCAGCATTGCTCTTTGCTTCTGCAGGCGGGGCTAAATACTGTATGGCAATACCGGTATCATCATCGCCGCAATAATCATGATCGCCGGCTTGGCGGAATAATATACTGACCTTTTGCTGATTACATAGAGATATCAGTTCAATAGCCAAATCCTGTTCCCGGTGCCACTTAAGTTCAGGAATTTTATTATCCGCAGCTGGCACTTTTGTGCGCCAGTTGCCCGGCACGACCACTTGCTCAACCAAATCCTGCTCCAGAAGATCTAAAATGCCGCCGCAATGATCACTATGTCCATGAGTGACAATGGCGGTAGATATCTTTGTTATACCCTGGTTTCTCATAAAAGGAAGCACAACTTGATAACCTTGATCTCTTTCGCCGCCATCAATCAAAATTACCGAGTCCGCTGTACGAATCAAACAGCAATCCCCCTGTCCGACATCAAGAAACCAAATCCCCTCTTGCAATGGCTGCGGTAAACATCGGGCGATAAGCGCAAGCAGAAGTACAATTGCAGCTATCGCCTCAATTCTACGGACAGCAGCAGTTTTCCGGAGTCGCAATATTGTTATCAGTATGATGAGCAATAAAATAATCACTAACTGTCCTCTCTTACCCAGCTCGCCTTTGCCGATAAAACCTCCTTTGGCGCCGGAACCCTGCTCACTCAAATATTTTAATAATATGACAGGTAACTTCAGTAATCGGGACCAGAGATTAATCAGTATTCCGCCTGCGAATGGCAGTATTGCGATTAACGGACCAATTAGAAATAAGCCTGAGAGGCCTCCGGCTGTGATTGCAGCTGCCGGTATGCCTGCCAAAAGATTGATTGGAATTGCCTTTGGGTTTAGGCCATTTTGCCAAAACAGCAAGGGCAATAAGCAGGCAAACTGGGCGCAGCAGGTAATGGTCAATAGTTTCAGCAGCCGGTGCAATAACCGGTTAATGCGGACTAGAATAAATTCTATTATCGGGCTGCTTTGCTCGCTTATTATCTGTGGCTGCGTGAGAAAATGCTGAGGTCGGGCAGACAGGCCCAGCAAATGCAGAAACGGTTTGCCGCCGAGACGGATTCCTGCCGTGGCTGCCATACTGAGCCAGAATCCTCTTTGCAGAGCGCGGAAAGGATCAAGGACTAACAAAATCAGTCCGGTAACACCGAGCAAAGACAGTTCATCAAGATGGCGCACTTTGGCTCCGGCGTACATACGCAGCAGCAACATTAGAGATGCCCTGCTGACCCCGGTGCGCCAACCGGTAACCGAGCCGAAATACAGCAGCAGTATCAAAGTCCGGATATCCCGGGATCGTTTAGAACCTGATCCAATCTGCCGCCAAGGCAGTAACAGAAAACCAAGATGCGCCCCCGATACCGAAACCAAGTGGACAAGGCCACTCTCCAGGAACGCATGGTTCTCCTGAGCGGTCAGACCCTGTTTTTGCCCCAGACAAATGGCCGTAATAATGCCAACAGTATCTGAGCTCAGGTATTGGCGAAAAAAACTTGCCGCGCGGTTTTGTAAGGCGACCAGCAAATTCTGCCAGACTGCATCGGGAGTTTTCTTCTTGCCAATTATCTGTGGCGGGATTATTAATTCGGCCTCCAGGAAAATGGCGCGATTCCTGAGCCAGGAACGGCGATCGAAACCGCCGGGATTCCTCTGTCCTGATGGGAGTTCAAGCATGGCTTCCGATTCCAGGCGATAGCCGGCCTTGAGATATTCCGCTTTGCCCCGCACTGATACCAAAGGCCCCTCATCCAATCTGACAACTGCCTCGCCCCAACCCGTTGTACCCATCAGAGCGGGCCGAATGACTGTACCCTGCCAGCTGCCGTTGCGCCGGCTCATAGTCTCAGCCTTTGGGCTCTCAATCAGAAATTCCCGCATCACCGGCGTACAGACAAGGAGTATGCCCGACACAGCTAAGCCGAGAAACTGCCAATTAAGGTCCTTCCTTCTGCCAAAGAAGCAAAATATGGCCAAAACCACACCCAACAGCAGCAGACCGTAGCTCCCTGCTGTAATTGAAATAATAGCCGATAGCAAAGTGAAGAACAGCGCCGGGGCCGGGCGACAGACTTTATTTTTATCTTCAGCTGTGCTTATATCCGCTTTTGCCATAGCAACAGCTTGTCATAATTACGAATCTCAAACGAAGTAAATCAGTTGCAAAGATCTGTCACTACCATTCAAGAAACTACAAAGACATCAGTCAGTTTTTTTGGCGCGGGCATTGATCAGCGAAGCCAGAAACTGGCGCAGCTCGGGAATGCCGCTGCCCCTCGCCGCTGAGACACCGGCGACAATAATAGCGTCTTCGTCAAGAGAAAACCTGGCGGCAATCAACTTTTTAATCAGCCTTTTCTGTTCCAGCAGTTTTTGCCGGGACAATTTGTCGCTTTTGGTCAGTACAACTGACCAGGGATGGCCAAGTGTCTGCAACCAATCCATTAATTGCCAGTCATGAGTACCTGGCTTATGTCTGGCATCAAGCAGTAAAAGGATATGTGCCAATGGACGGTCACCGGCCAGATAATCATTCGTAAGGCCGGAATACTTTTCTTGTACATCCGGTGAAACCTTAGCATAGCCATAACCGGGAACATCCACCAGCCGCAGAGTCTCATCGATTTCAAAGAAGATAATGAGTCTTGTTTTGCCCGGCGTTTGACTGGTATAGGCCAGTCTCTTACTGCCGGTCAACGCATTGATTAAGGTTGATTTGCCGACATTTGACTTGCCGGCCAGCACAATTTCGGGGCGCATCGGATCCGCTGGCGGGAACTGGCGCGCCGTACCGCAGGTGGCTAAAACTTTTGTCAGTCTGAAATTGATCTCTTTTGTCATTGTTATCCCGCACCTTGTTAATCGAAGGCAATCCTGAACAGGATCGGCTCTTCTTTTGTCATTATCAATTTTTTACCCTGCTGATCTCACTTTATTTGCTATTATTGGAGTATTCATAGTGCCATTGATATAATGATTCTGTCCAGCACCAGGGAGGGAATATGATGTACTTTAATCTCACCGACTACCGACACCGGGTCTATAGCGATACAATGCTAGACTCGATCGGACCTATTGCCATGATCACACACCAGCTCGATCCTACTCTCTCCTCGCAGATTAACTATCATCTGGTCAAGAGACGCAAGGAGTATGTTGAGGCTGAGCCTGATCTCGTCAATATTGCCGGCTTTGCCCGCGATGATTATCGTATTAATGTCAATATGGATCGCTACGACTCAGGAGAAGGTAAAGTAACAGTCGAGCAGTCGGTCCGCGGGCACGATGTGTTCCTCTTTACTGATGTTCTCAACTATGGTCGGGAATACCAGCGCTACGGCAGTACCGTGACTATGAGTCCGGATGAGCATTACCAGGATTTAGTCCGTCTGGTACTGACAACGCGTCCGACTGCCGCCCGCGTCAATGTCATCATGCCCTATCTTTATGAAGGCAGACGCTATAAAAGGAACGGCCGCGAATCACTGGATTGTGCACAAATGCTGCAGGAATTGTTCGGATTGGGCATTGACAACTTCATTACCTTCGACGCTCATGATGGCAGGATCGCCAATGCTGTGCCCCGAAACAATTTCGAGACTTTCCCTACGTCGGCCCAGATCCTGTCCACTCTGTTTGACACATTTCCCGATATCAATCTTCATCCGGATCATTTCATTATCGTCAGCCCGGATGAAGACAGCATCAGTCGCTGTATTTTCTATGCTTCAACTTTGCAAGTGCCGCTGGGTATCTTCTATTCCGATCGCAATTTCAGGCGTATAGACGGACAGATTCTGGAAGAATCTACCAGAAAGTATCTCGGTGACGATGTGACGGGAATGGATGTTTTGCTGGTCGATGATCTGATGGATACCGGACTGACATTTTTGGAGTGCGCTTCCTACCTTAAAGCACACGGTGCCCGGAGAGTATTTTGCGCCGCTTCCTTCGTCCAATTCACTAAAGGGATTGACCATATGCGCCAGGCTTATACCAGCGGCATAATCAATGGTGTTTTTGCCACGGATATGGCCTATCGGGCACCGAAAATCATATCCTCGCCTTGGTACTACGATGTTCCTATGGCAGAAGATCTGGCCACGCTGGTAGATGCGTTAAATCACGACGCTTCCTTGTCAGCTCTACTGGCGCCCGCCGGCAGAATTGATAAGCTGGCCCGGAAACATCAGGAGCGTTATCAGCAATTATACGCTCACAAACAGGAATTGAGTTACGATCCCAGACAGCTCTCATTTGATATTTAATGATTTTGGTTTGACCGCCGAGGAGGAAACAATGAGTCTAGACATCAACCGCCATGAAAGATCCAATGATCTCACCTACGACCCCAATTACTACAAATATGATCAATATGGCAACAATCCCATGCCTGCTTACGCGCCGGTCGGGTTAATTGCCATGAAAAGCGCCGTCGAATTCAGCACCATCGTCAACGATTTTCTGGTGCAAAGGCGCAAAGAATATATGGAGAGCGAGCCGGATACCACAATTAGCCCCGGTTTTCTGCGCGATGACTATTTTGTTCCGGTCAATACTTTCCGTTTTTCCTCCGGCGAGGGCAAAGCAGTAGTTGAACGCACCGTACGCGGCCACGATCTGTTCATTATCTGCGATCCTACCAATTATTCAGTAACCTATAATATCCGCGGTTGTGTCAATCATATGAGCCCTGACGACCACTACCAGGATCTGAAGCGCGTCATTCTGGCCAGCTCCGGCAAAGCGCGCCGGATCAATGTCTTTATGCCCTATCTCTATGAGGGTCGCCAGCACCGCCGCAATGCCCGCGAATCGCTGGACTGCGCCTATATGCTGGAAGAGCTGGATAATCTGGGGGTTGCCAATTTTATTACTTTTGACGCCCATGACGACCGGGTCGCCAATGCGGTTCCGACCTTCGGCTTTGAGAGTGTTCCCACCGTCTATCAGGTACTGAAAGCGCTAAACAAATTGCACCCGGAGATTATCAGGGATCGCAGCAATCTGATGGTTATCAGCCCTGACGAAGGCGCTATCACGCGCTCCATGTACTATGCCTCGGTGATGGGCGTACCTCTTGGTACTTTCTATAAACGACGCGACTACACCAGGATCAAAAACGGCCGCAATCCCATTGTCGCTCATGAATTTTTAGGTGATTCAGTCAAAGGGAAAGATGTCCTGATTGTCGACGATATGATCTCCTCCGGAGACTCGATGCTGGAACTGGCACGACAGCTCAAAGCTATGAAAGCCAACCGCATCTTTTGTGTTGCCACCTTCGGCCTCTTTACTGACGGCATTGCGCTATTTGACCAGGCTTATGCCGAGGGCAATATAGACCGGGTCTTCTGTACCAATCTGATCTATCGCAATCCGGAACTCTTAGAAGCTCCCTGGTATGTCGATGTCAATATGGGCAAATTCGTTGCCCTGCTGATTGATGCCATTAACCACAATGCTTCGCTCAGTTCGCTGGTCGATCCTTCGAACAAGATCCGCAAACTATTTGATCATGCTTAACCAGTCCCGAATCTTCAAGTATTATCTCCGGTATTAAAAGAGGCCAGTACCTGACAGGAACTGACCTCTTTAATTGCTAAAATTGTTAACTCCAAGCTAATCAGCATAATTGCCGGATACTGTTGCTTGCACTGCAGATATCCCGGCTAATTAACATAATTGCCGAACAGCTGCGCCGATTTGGTGAGGATGTCGATTTTGCGCAGATGCTGTATGTCCCGATGGCGGCGGTAATCAAATTTCAGGTCAATATTACCGCGCAAATAGACATCAAATACATCATTAGGCTCGTAGCAATCTATTACTTTTACCTCACTGCTTGTGATCGACAGCAACAAATCTACCTGGACAGATGACCCGCCCCATTCACTATCAGGGTATTGGGTACTTGATATAACCTGAACTTCGGCCAGATAGATATCGTTTTCAATCTTTTCCAGATGATGCAGTTTGCTGACTATCTCATATTGCTCGTACGTTAATTGATCGGAAGCACCTGACAAATATTTGCTGAATTCAAATCTCTTACTGGCAGACATCTCTCTAAGCAACTGACCGAATCTGATTTTTTCCGCCAAAAACACTTCCAGCATCTCGCCTTCAAGATAGGGACTGAGATCATGAGTTTGTCCGCACTTCATATTTTCATAGAGCTTGCCGGTAAAAGCGACCAGAGTCTCCTTTACCTTCTCATCAATACTGTCCTTTAATTCTTCAGACTGATAGCGAGGAAAAACCACTTGGCTAAAATCGGCAATCTTATCCTTTACTTCCCGATCTTTCGCCGACAACTGCTGTTCGCTGAGAGACCCTATGCCATGACTCAGATATTCTGTCTTCAGATTAAAATCAGGTCCTCGCAATAAAGTATCATAGTAACCTTCAACAGTATATTGATCTGTCACCTTGTATTCGCCCTGCTGTTCAGACACGATCAAATTCACGATATCGCCGACTGACATATAATTATCCAGGCCTAAACTATTGTAACTTAAAGATACGGCCAACTTAACAAAAGTAGTATCCTCCGCCAGCTCCTCAACCTCCAGGATCTCAATGCCGAGCAGATAGTTGTATCTTTGGAAACCAATCCTTGTAATGTACTGATACTGCTGACTAATCAGTTTTTCCAGGTAACTTGCCAGAGACTCACCCGCAATATATTTGCTCAAATCAACAGCAGTGCCGAGCTCTTTATTCTGATACAAATCAGTGATATAGGAATGGATCAGTCTTTCCATTTTCCTATCTATCTTGCCCTGATAAGCGGGAGTAACAACTTGTATTAATGGCACTTCTGCCCTGATATCGGCAGACCCGGCTTTCTGCAAAGCGTAAATATCCCAGATTTGTCTCCCCATCCTGGGAATATCCTTAATTGACATCAACCACAGCTCACCATCCATGCTGAGAACATGGTAATCAACCTGATTCGGAGCTATATCCTGGGCTAAATATAGCTTATCCCGGTACCTGGACAGTTCCAGCTCTTGAAAGAGGCCGTGAGGCAAGAATAGTTTGCCCCACTTCGCCTTGGTATTGGGGAATGGCTCAAAGACAACAACATCGTATTTCACACTGTCCCGCTCCTCCTCGGTATCGGGAAACTCCTTAAATACGGCGGCATTGTATTCCGCACTGCTCCACTCCTCCCTGGTATAGTGAAACTCCTGCCATTCCCAGTCCGGAATCGTGATCACAGCCCGGACAATATCAGACCCCTTGTCCCGGACAACAATACTATCCTCCATAATAGCGTACTCATATCCGCTATCTTCACTGTAAGAACTGCTCAGTGGATTCTGATAGACCCGACGCGCTGAATGATAGATCTCTCCTGCTTTCAGCGCCGGCGCCCCAAGCTCCGGAAGCAAATCATCGCCGGTTAAATCGGTTGTTTCCCCGGTCCCGGTCAACTGCGTTGGCTCATGCTCTGCCGGCGAAGACGCCGAAGGGTCGTCTCCCCTCTCTTTCCTGGGATCGGTGAGAAAACAGACTGCCAGAACGACGGCAACCGCAATGGCGGCGACAATGACCCAGAAAGCCGGCTTCTTATAATTCAGAATCGAGCGGACTCTCTCTTTGACACTCACGGCCCCGAAGGCCAGAGGACAGGCCATAATGCTCCGTCTCGCGACACTGTTCTTCAGCAGGGCCTCCGAATAGGCGATCTTATCCGAGGCGGTCATGGAGCGGATAACCCGTTCATCACAGGCCAGCTCGATGTCCCGGCAAAACAGATAATAGGCAACCCAGATCAGAGGATTGAACCAGTAGACCGCAAGTAAAACAAAACCCAGAGGTTTCCATAAATGATCTTTGCGCGCCAGATGCGCCCGCTCGTGGGCTACCACATAAGGCAGCTGTTCCGCAGCCAGGCCGGAAGGCAGGAAGATGCGCGGCTTGATCAAGCCCAGGATGAAAGGCGTATCCGCATAGTCGGAGATCCAGATATTGTCTTGCAATTTAAGCGCCGGACTGACCTTGCGGCGCAAACGGATATAGGCCAGCAGCGCATAGACCAGTAAAACCGCAACGCCTATGAGCCAGATCACAGTCAGAACGGATAAAAGTCTCCGGACAGGATCAACACCCGTCTCTATTGTCTGCACTTTGGAGAGCGCCGGATTGACAGCTTGATTGATGAAAGGGAAGCCACTGTCAATTACGGGTCTGGCCGCCACTTCCGTGGTGAAAGTGAGCGCAGGACTTGCCGGTACGGCGGGTACCAATCCCGGCGCCGGCTGCAGCGATACTGTCCGCGCGCTCGGAATCAGACTGAGAACACTCTCCAGGCTGAACGGCAGAATCAAACGGAGACCGGCCAAAGACCACAAAACTATTCTTATCGCCTTCGGCGCCTTCTGAAAAAACAGACGCAAGAGCAAGATGGCCAAAATCAACCAGCCGGCAGTGACGCTCATATTAAAGAGGCGGATAAACAAATTGCTCATGATCTGTCCTCCGCCGCGTCAATCATGGCCCGAATCTCAGCAATCTCTGCGGCGGTCAGAGTCTTCTGCTGAGTAAAAGCGGCAATAAAAGCCGGCAGTGAGCCGTCAAAGGCCTCATCAACAAAGCGCTCGCCCTGCTTGCCGTAAAATTCTTCCCGGGAAAGGAGCGAAGTAACAATGCCGTCCCGATTCTGAAAAATACCCTTTTCCGCCAGTTTGCGCAGGACATTATAGGTCGTAGGTCTTTTCCAGTTCAGTTCTCTGCTGCAAATATCAGCCAACTGACGTGAGCCGATCGGCTCGTGCTCCCAGATAATATCGGCGAAGCGGGCTTCAACTATACCCAATGTTAAATCAGCCATAGAGTAGTCCTCCCATGCTGTTCATTGTTAATAAACTAACTGTAGTTTATCAGCGATGAACAAGCTTGTCAAGAACTAATTTAAATTTGGAGACAAATGCTCTTTATCGTCAATCAGACCTCAGACGGATGAAAAAGTAGATCCAGCCGCCCACAAAAGCCAGCAAAACTTCAATCCCGATCAGAGTCAGAAAAACTTTGACCTTGTTCAGAGATATGAGCAGATTGAGGAGAATTAAGAGTATACAGCCGACGACCAGCAGGAAAAAGCGACCGATACCGACTTGCCAGATTCTCTTGAGCAGATGCTCATCACTATAGGCATGAAAGCCATAATTATCATCCATTTTTTTCGCCATCAGATCACCTCACCGTTCATATGATATTATACAAAAAGATCAGATCAGAACCAAGAAGCGGAATCTGTCACGGACACAACTGCAAGAACCGATCCGGAGAAGCATTTGTAACTAAACAGAAAACAGAGCTGCTTGCAGGCATATTGATTGTTGACTCAACAGGGACGAGGGAAAGATATAGCGAATCTGTATTTCCCGCAGCAGCTCCGAGTTGGCTCAACAGGGACGAGGGAAAGATGGCCTTAGACGGGATTACCGCCACAGCATTAAGTGAGGAACTGGATCGCAGACTGGCCGGCTCGCGCGTCGACCGGATTATGCAGCCGGACCGCTATACGATCGTGCTCACATTCTACGACGGACACAGGCAGGAACAGTTGACGATCAGCGCCAATCCCTCCCTGCCGGCCATCTATCCGGGACGTCCCGATCAGCCGAACCCTCAGATAGCGCCTTCGTTTTGCATGATGCTGCGCAAATATCTGCAAGGGGCTACCCTGACTGCCATCGACACACCACCTTACGAGCGCATCTTCCGCCTGCACTTTCAGGCACTGGATGAATACCATGACCGCGTAGAGAAATGCCTGATCGCCGAACTGATCAACCGCCGCACCAATCTTATCCTGCTCAATGCGGCGGGCAATATCCATAATGCCATCATTCATGTCGATCACAGCATTAACCGGGTGCGGGAGATCCTGCCGGCACACCCTTATCAGCTGCCGCCCGCCCTGGACAAACTAACCCCTGAGGAATGGCTCAGCTCACTGGAATCCGGAACCCCTTTCCCCTCACATCTCGACAACCTGCATATCGAACAGGCGCTGTTGACATTGATCCTCGGCCTTTCGCCCTTCCCGGCCAGGACAATTATCGCCGGCTGCGGCCTTGACCCCAGACTGCGGCTGCAGGAACTGAGCCCGGCGCAAAAGACACAGCTCGCCGACGCCCTGGCGCAGCAATTACAAAAAGTAGCCATGCGCCAATGGCAGCCGACACTGTACTACAGCAGCGCCGACGCCAAGATCCCGCTGGATTTTTACGCCCTGTCCCTGCCGACCCCGCTGCGCAAGGAACCGCTCACTTCCATCGCTCAGGCCATGACCATCTTCAGCAACAGCCAGCGCGAGAGCAACCGCCTGGAGCAAAAGCGCCAGCATCTGAGGCGGTTGCTGAATCAGGAGCTGGAAGCGGTGTCCCGCAAGGCTGAGCTGCACCGACAAGATCTGGCGGAGGGTGAAAAGGCGGATAAATTCCAACGCTGCGGCGAACTGATCCTGTCCAATCTCCGGCAGTACCGGCCCAATGCCCGAACTATGACCGCCATCGATTATTATGACCCCGATCAGAAATTAATCGAAATTCCTCTGCAAGAACAGCTATCCTCCGGCCCCGCCAATGCCGACCGCTATTTCCGCCGCGCCAACAAAGCCAAAAGCAAGCTGAAAATCGGGTCCCAATTGCTGGCGATCGCCGAACGCAATCTCTCCTGGCTTCGCTCACTACAGACAGCATTGGACACCGCCGCCGAAGTAACCGATCTGGAGGCCATCCGCGAAGAATTCCGCCACTACCGCCAAAGCAGCAAAAGCGCTTTTGTAGCCGCACAGCTCCGGGGCACAACGGACCAACCGGAATGCCGCCCGAATCATAAACAGGCGGAAACAGAGTCCCGACCGGTAAATCTCAACCCCGGCAAGCCGGGTAAAAAGAAACCCAATCGCCCGCCACAAGCCAAAAAACCGAAGCAACGGAGCCGCTCGACCGATCAGCCCCTGCCCCCCAGGCGCTATCTGTCCTCGGACGGTCTGCTGATCACAGTCGGCCGCAACAATATCCAAAACGACCGCCTCACCCTGCGCCAAGCCGCCAAAGACGACCTCTGGCTCCATGTCAAAGACGCCCCCGGCACCCATGTCATAATCAGTCATAGTCAAGAAGAAATACCCGACCGCACGATCGAAGAAGCCGCCGGCATCGCCGCCTGGTTCTCACGCAAAGCCGGCAGCCTGGCCAAAACCGCCGTCGACTTCTGCCCCATCCGCAATGTGCGAAAACCCAGAGGCGCCCATCCCGGCCATGTCATCTACGACGATTACACCACTATACTTGTCGAACCGCTCGATCCGGGCACTTTGCAAAAACCGCAGGATTCTTGACGAAGGCTGCCTCGGCCACTCCGTCACCCGGACCGGGTACAAAGTGATAACAGGCAGCGGCACACATTGCACAGCGCCTTCGCTAAACAAACTGAATTCGTTCGCTGATTCAGATCCGATCAGACATGCCCTGTTCCAGCCGGGCGTGTTCCGCCCGGATTTGCTCTTTGAATGACGATTCCCCGAGAGAAAAAATACAGCCGCAATAGCGCTGACGGTATAATCCGTGTGTCCGCGCCAATTCCTGACCGGCGCGGAAACCGGGACGCCAGTCGGCAGCCAGAAAGTTAAGGCCATATGAATCCGCCAGCTCCTGTCCGATTTCTACAATCAATTCGCGCTGCTGATAGGGGCTGACCAATAAAGTAGTAGTGAAGGTTGGGAAACCGTTTTCTTTTGCATAGCGGGCAACCTCTTCCAGTCGGAGCCGATAGCAGAAGCGGCAACGCTCAGCCTGATCGGGCAACGCCAGCCATTGCTCCGTTGCCGCCGAGCCGACCGCTACCAGAGGCAAAGCCATCAAGTCACTCAATTTTGCCAGAGATTCATAGCGGCGTTGCCATTCCACCTGAGGTTGAATATTGGGATTAAAGTAATAGAGAGTTGGCAGATAATGTTCAGCTAAAAGTTGTTGCAGCGGGTATTCAGCGCAAGGACCGCAACAGCTATGGAGCAAAATCTCTTCTGTCTTCTGAATCTTCATCAAATATATCTGCCTTAGATATCGCTGTCCTCATCAGATATTTCGGTCAGATCGCGCAGCGCCATCTGGGCATCGAGCACAGCTTTAGTACCCGTCCTGCTGCCGGGAACCAGCCCCAAATGGGCAAAGCCCTGGTCAGTCAGCACTCTGCCTCTCGGTGTTTTGGCCAGAAAACCGATCTGCAGCAGATAGGGCTCATAGACATCCTCGATCGTGCCGGGATCTTCGCCGGTAGTGGCGGCCAGAGTATCCAGTCCCACCGGACCGCCGTGATAGATTTCGGCCATGGCCAGCATAACCCTTCTATCCGTATTGTCGAGTCCTTTCTCATCGATTTCCAAGGCAGCAAGGCCGACACTGCAGATATCTCTGTCAATGACGCCACAACCTTTGACTTGGGCAAAATCCCGCATCCGACGCAAAAGGCGAATGGCAATGCGCGGTGTGCCGCGGCAGCGACCGGATAGAATTTCCAGTCCATCCCGATCAATACCGATCGAAAGCAGGGCTGCGTTACGCTTGAGAATCTCGGCTATTTCCTCCTCCGAGTATAGCTCCAGGCGGTGAATCATGCCGAAGCGATCGCGCAAAGGCGAAGTCAGGAGGCCTGCTCTGGTTGTAGCTCCAATCAGCGTAAATGGCGGCAAATCAAGTCTGATCGAACGGGCAGCCGGCCCTTTGCCGATCATAATATCCAAAGCAAAATCCTCCATCGCCGGATAGAGAATTTCCTCCACCGCATGGTTCAGACGATGGACTTCATCAATGAAGAGCACATCATGCTCTTCCAAATTAGTCAAGATAGCAGCCAGTTCACCTTGACGCTCAATCGCCGGACCGGAGGTCACACGCATCTGCACCCCCAGCTCATTGGCAATAATGCCGGCCAAAGTTGTTTTACCAAGACCCGGCGGGCCATAAAGAAGCACATGATCCAGAGCCTCTCCCCTTTCCAGGGCAGCTTTAATATAGACCCTCAGATTGTCTTTGATCCTGGACTGTCCGGCGTATTCGGCCAGAGTCCTGGGGCGCATACTGACTTCATCTTTGTCTTCCATCAGATGCTTGCGGGACAAGATGCGTTCTTCTTCCTGGTCTTCATCCATCTGGCTGAAAATATTATACAAAGCATTACCTCCCCATAATCCTGATCAATGGCTTACACCTTCATCGTCTTAAGCGCTTTGAGAATGACCGTCTCCAGACTGTCATCTTCTGTTCTGCCGCAGTTTTGCAGAGCCTGTCTCGCCTCCTGATTGCGGTAACCCAAAACCATCAAAGCGGATATAGCCTGAGCATCAATAGAATCTGCAGCCAACGCCGGCGAAAACTCACTACTTGCCGGAGCCAAATCCAATTCCAATTGGCGCAGCTTGTCTTTGAGCTCCAAGATCAGGCGCTGAGCTCCTTTTTTGCCTATGCCTCTAATAGTAGTCAGAGTATTGACATCATCATTGAGAATCGCCAGGGCAAAAGCACCCGGAGAAATCGAGCCGGTAATTGTGATGGCGACTTTGGGACCAATTCCCGATACTGTTTGCACCAGCCGGAACAGATTTTTTTCTTCTTCGCCGGGGAAACCGAACAGAGCCATTTGATCTTCCCGGACAGAAAGCTCAACCGGAATCTTGGCTGTTTCTCCCACGCCAGGCAGGGCATTGACCATCCCCGGGTGAATCTGAACCTCATAACCTATACCGCCGGCCTCGACTACAAGATAGTCCGGTGTCTTAGCGATGATCTGGCCTTTAATATATGAATACATATCACTTCCCTCATCTGTATACAGGAGCACTATAGGTAACACTTAATATCTATTGTACTATGAAAATAACCGAAAATAGTCTTTGTGTTAAGGCAGAGCACATCCGATCTTCTTATTGATAACCGCCAACCGCCAGAGAATCAAGCCTATTGCCACTGTGCGCATGACAAATAGCCACCGCCAATGCATCGGCAGCATCATCGGGCTGGGGCGGTCGGGACAGCTTGAGCAGGATTCTGACCATTTCCTGAATTTGCACTTTCTCCGCCCGTCCATAGCCGGTAACTGCCATTTTGACCTGCAAGGGCGTGTATTCAAAAACCGGTATCCCGGCCTGAGCCGCAGCCAGGACAGCAACGCCTCTGGCCTGTGCCGTCCCGATCGCAGTCGTTGTATTGCGGCTAAAGAATAGTTCCTCAATCGCCAGGCAATCAGGCTTAAAATTGTCAATCAGCTGAGCCAGACCCTCGTGAATCGAGCGCAGACGCAAGGGGAAGTAGCTTTTGGCCTCTGATGAGACAACACCATAATCCAGAGCTTTCAGGATATTCCGCTCTTTAGCTATCACTCCGTAGCCGGTAATGGCATAGCCGGGATCGACACCCAGGATGATCACAACAAACTCACGCCCTTTTACTGCTCGATAAAGGCTTTGATCGCCTCAATATTCTTGACCCAGTCAATTTTATAAATATCCTGACCATTCTTGGCCTTGGTTTTGGCATCATACCGTTCGAGAGGAACAAACATCTGATCAATCTCATATTTGCGGTATTCCAGTACTTTAAGCAGATGACCCTGCAGTTGTCCGGGAGTGAGATTGGTTTCCAGATTCCTCATAATATCCTCCAGCACTTTGGGCAAAGAGGTTGGACTCATGGACCGCATTTTCTTGATCAGGGCTTCAATGACTGTCCTTTGGCGGCCCATCCGCTTCCAATCGCTGTCCAGTTTGCGAATCCGGGAATACGCCAGACAAGCATCACCATTCAGCAACTGTTTTCCGGCTTTTAACTGAAAGCCCTGCTTCTTTAGATGAGAAACCTCAGCCGCTGACAGCTCAATCTCCACGCCGCCAACCCGATCGACTACTTTAACAAAACTTACAAAATCAACTTTGATATAATTTTGCACATCAATTCGGAAATTTCTTTGGATCGTCTTCAACAACAAGCGCGGACCGCCCCAGGTATGTGACGCATTGAGTGTATAATTCGGCGACCAGTAACTCTTATAGCGCGGATCCGGCTCCTTGGGGATACTGACCCAGATGTAGCGCTGAAAGGATGTCAAATGAAATTTCTCGGTCTTTTCGTTGATAGAAAGCAGAATCATACTGTCTGAACGCCCGTAGGATTTGTCATCGCGGCGATCCGAACCGATCAACATAATATTGTGGATCCGGGGATTGCTATAGACCGGAATCTTCATCCCCTCTTTCATCTCGGGCTCCACATCAGGAAGCTGATCCAGATTGGTCTCAATAGGAATCGTACCCTCTGTGTCATAAGTCGGCAAACTCAAGAGATACCTGCTATAACCGAAAACAAAGGCCACCGCTGATAACACTATGCCCACTACTAAACCCAGAGTTATAGCGATCTTACTTTTTTTCATAATTCCTCCGCGCCTTCATACGCTACAGTATTGTATTCTATCACAAAAAAGCCGCTTCTTTGTGAAGCGGCTATTATTAATAATTAGATTCTGAATCGGCTTGAGTCATTATAGACTCCCGCAATCTAAAGCACTAAGCTTCACGAGAATCATTAGCCAGCCTGGCCAGCCGGGACTTCCTCCTGGCAGCCGTATTTTTGGAGATCAGACCGTTGGTGGCGGCCCGGTCTAGATCGGCCTGGGTCTTTCTCAGCATTTCGCCGGCATTATCTGCAGCAGACTCGATTGCCAGAACTGTTTTCTTAATCTGGGTTCTCAGCGCACTTTTTTTGCGTTTATTGACCATTGCTCTGGCTTGGTTGCTCTTAGCGCGCTTGATCGACGACTTAATATTTGCCATTCCTTCACCTCCTGCAGTATTTTTAACGAACTGCATTCTACCATGTTGCTCAAGGCCATGCAAGTCAAAACAACTTTAGATTCGAATCGGTCTCAGCTGACTCTCTCCAGATAATACTTTTTGCCCACTGTATTCAACAGCAAGATGCTGGCCACAAAGAGTAAGATATTGCCCCCGCTGATAACAGCCAAAACTGCAATCAGATCGCCACCCAATTTTTTCGCCAACAGAACCGCGCCAACCAAGAGACCTCCAACCACAAGCGACATCAGCATAGACTTAAATATATTCATATTTTGCTTAGCAACCTGTTGCTCCGAATTCCATTCCAGGAAGGGTTTGTTTAGATCAATGATAAAAGCCAGATTATTGACAGTCAGAGGCAAGAAAACAAATATAATCAGCAGCGCCGGTTGAAAGTAAATACTAAAAGGCAAAACAACAAATACTGCGATGACAAGCGGCAACCAGGCCAACAAAGAAATAATTCCACCAACGAACAGCTTGGCCAGAAAGACAGTACTGATTCTTAGTGGCCATGATTTCAGCATATCAGCTCCCCTGCCTTCGCGGGAAATGGCCGTCGGCATACAGGTATTAGTACTGGATAAGAAAGCCGTAACCCCCAGCGCTACCATGAAAATTATCGGCAGGACAGTTTCTTTGGATTCCGACGCAAAAACAATTGTCATCCGTGCTTTCAAGCTTGAAAGATCCTGACCCTTTTGCAAAAAGGAGAAAGCCATGGTGCCGAAAACGGAAATAATCATGATGACGGGAAAGGCCAGAATATTCATCAAGAAAGTTGGTGAGCGATAGAGCATCTTAAATTCCCTGCTGACCATATTGGGCAGGTCTTTCCCGGTTTGACGCAGGCTGTGCCATTCTTTAGTCGTCATCGGCTTATGAGCATGACCGGTAGCTCTGCTCTCCCTGGCCGCTCTAAGATAGAGCCGTGAGGACAAAAGCACCAGTAAGATCACTAACCCCAGGGCAACAGCAATCAAACTCATGATCTTCAGAATTGAGCTCGCATTTTGAGGCAGAGAAATCGCTTCAATCGCGCGGTTCGACATCGGTACGACATATTGCAAAGCAACCGGCCCTGTTGTCGGCAATTCTGTATCCATATTAAAAGATCCCATATTGGACAAGACGAAAGCAAAAATACCGATAAACATCAGGACTTGAGTCACAATCATGAAACGATCCTTGCTCTTGGCAAAGACTGCCGTCCGCATCATCAATAAAATCAGGATGGCATCCAGACACATCGGAATCACGGCTCCGAAAATCAGAGTTAAAAAGGCATAGAGATAATAGATGGGCGACATCCCCAGCATATAGCCCAAAATAACCGTGGCAGGCAAAGTCAAAGCTAAGGGGATTACCAGAGAAAAGATATATAGATTGGCAAGTTTTGCGGCTACTATTGTGCTCGGCTTTAATGGCAAAGCCAGAAGAGTATCCAGGTCCTCGGCAAAGAAAAAGATGCCGGCGGCATAAAAAAAGCCCATGCCCAGCAGCATAAAGAAACCGGGCAAATACAATTGGGTAAGGCTGGCTTGAAATGCGGCCAGCAAGGCCGGGTCGGCCGCCGGATTGCCGGCATCAAAACCCATAGCCAGCAATTGTTTGGCAACATAGTAGCCGTTAATACCAAAGGCAAAAACCATATAAGCGAAAATAACCATCCCCAGCAAGATCTTTTTTGTCCGGTCGAGACCACGGGAGAATAAAGTCAGTTTTTTGCCTTTCTTCGACTCTCTCATTTCCAGACCAAAGACATCAGAGCCTTTGACCAGCGCCTTGGTTAAGATCCACCATTTTTTCATTCCGGATTCCCCTTCAATCCCGCACTTCAATGAGAGATAGGAAAGTTATTGTCTTCAGGCAAATGAAAGCTCTCATCCGTAAGTTCAAGGAACATTTCTTCTAAGCTGGCATTTTCTTTGAAATGGTCTCTCATTTCTTTAATCGTACCGCAGAAGATAAGCCTGCCTTTGTCGATTATTCCTACCCGATCACAAATCTTCTCCGCAACTTCCAGCACATGGGTCGAAAACAGAACCGTCAGATTGGCATCGGCATGTTGCCGCATCCGGTTCTTGAGATTAAAGCTGGAACGCGGATCGAGACCGGTCATCGGTTCATCCAGAATCCACACCGGAGGCTCACTGATCAGTGCGCCTATCAATACAATCTTCTGGCGCATACCGTGAGAATAACTGCTGATCTGATCATTGAGCACATCTGCCAAAGAATATTCTTCGGCCAGCTCCCTGATTCTGCTTTCCCGGACGGACGGATCTATTTCATAGATATCAGCCATGAATTTTAAATACTCGATACCCTTGAATCTCAGAAAAACATTGGGGTCATCCGAGACAAAGGAAAATTGTTTTTTTGCTTCCAGGGGCCGGCTCAAGATCGAATAGCCGTTAATTGCAATCTCGCCGGCTGTAGGTTGCAAAATACCTGTAATCATTTTCAGACAGGTCGTTTTACCCGCGCCGTTCGGCCCCAACAATCCAAATATCTCCCCCGGATAAATCTCCAGACTGAGATTATCTACAGCCTTTTTCTTACCGTCATAAGACTTGGTAATTTTATCGAGTGTAATCATCCCTGCCCCCTTTATCGTCCTTAACGGTGATAATGCCCTGTTGAGGGCAGCCCCGCCATCCAGCCCGATTATTTTATTCTAAGTCATCAGGCCGAATATACACAAGGAAGCGCCGCCGTTTTTACCAGAATTTAACAAGCTTTAACAAGTTAATGTAACAGATTTTCCTGTCTGATAGCCAATAATCTGTTATTATTGAGATCCAGATGAGTAGCAATTATCCAATACAGTCAAGATCATCTTCTGCCAGATCGCGGAAGCAGAGAGCCCAGTGGGTCAAAGATAGTAAAAGCCCGGGGCTGCGAATTATCCCTCTGGGCGGCTTAAGAGAAGTCGGCAAAAATATGACCTGCTTCCAATTCATGGACGACCTGATTATCGTCGATTGCGGCCTGGCTTTCCCTGATGAGGATATGCCCGGTGTTGACATCATCATTCCGGATTTCAGTTATGTGCGTGAGAATAAAGACAAGTTGAGGGCCATCTTTATCACACATGGTCACGAAGATCATATCGGCGCTCTGCCTTGGTTCCTAAAAGAGTTCAATGTTCCGGTTTACGGCGATGCTATGACTATCAAACTTGTCGAACGCAAACTCAAAGATCGCAGCTCGCAGGTCAAAGACCCCGACCTGCGTTTATTGCGTCCCGGTCAGAGGGTAGGAGCAGGACATTTCCAAGTTGAATCAATCCATGTCAATCACTCGATTGCCGACTCCAATGCCTTTGCTATTACTACGCCGCTGGGCGTTGTTCTGCACACCGGTGACTTCAAAATTGATTACACCCCGCCTACCGGAACACCGATCAATTTAAGCCGCATTGCCGAGCTGGGACGCAAAGGTATCCTGGCTTTAATCTCAGATAGCACGAATATTGAGGTGCCGGGATCAACCATGTCTGAGCTGGCTATCGGCGAAAAATTCAAAGAACTCTTCGCCAAGGCATCCGGCAGGGTTTTTGTGGCCACATTTTCATCCAATGTCTATCGCTTGCAACAGGTTATCGATGCCGCTGAAGCGGAAGAACGCAAGGTCTGCTTACTTGGTCGCAGTATGCTGAATATCTTCGAAGTGGCAAACAGCATTGGCTATCTCAGATATAAGGCCGATACGATTATTGACATCAATGCCCTGGATAATCATAAGCCGGAAGAGCTGGTCCTGATCACTACAGGCAGCCAAGGTGAACCCACGGCAGCCCTGAGTAAAATTGCCTTTGCCGAGCATAAAAATGTAGAGATAGTTGAAGGTGACACAATTATCTTGTCTTCCTCTATTATCCCCGGAAATGAAAAGCCCATCTACCGAATGATTGATGAGCTGTATCGCCGGGGAGCAGATGTCATTTATGCCTCACTGGCAGACGTACATGTATCGGGCCATGCCTATCAGGAAGAATTGAAACTGATCTATCATCTGGCCCGGCCCAAATTTTTTATCCCGGCTCACGGCGAATATCGTCATTTGCATCTCCATTCCCAAATGGCACAGCAGATGGGACACCCGAAAGAGAAGATACTGCTCTTATCTAATGGCGATATCCTTGAGTTGAATCATAATGAATCACGCTTTATCGGATTTACCGAAGGCGCGGGTGTATTGATTGACGGCTCGGGTATGGGGGATGTCGATAAATGGGTACTCAGGGATCGCTTGCGCTTAGCTGAGGATGGTGTTGTATCCGCCTTCATTGCGATCGACCCCGGCCAAAATATATTGCTCGGCCAGCCGGATATCATCGCCCGCGGCTTTATTTACGACAGTGAGATTGAAAGCACCACACTTAGCTGCCGCAATCTGATTGAAAAATTAGTCGCCGAGGCCCAAGCCGAAAACAAATCCTTATCCCAGGCGCTAAAATCGGGGCGGCTGGAACATGAACTCCGACGTTTGTTATTTGAGAAGACGAGAAGGCGTCCTGTCATCCTTATATCAGTAATTGAAATAAATTGAATTAATTTATACCCCGGTGCGACTGACATCCACCACGCTGGGAATAGCCTTTAAGCGCTTGATCAATCGATCCACCTGAGCCTGATCTTTCGTTTCGATAGTGATTCTGATACTGGCGCTGATATCTTTGGCAGACTGCACCTTGAACTCCAGTATCGGTATTGTCTCAAGAGCTACCGCACTGGAAATTTCCGCTAACAGATTTCTTCTGTCCCGGGCGATAACTCTGAGAATCGTTTGATACTTCAGTTCTTCAGGCAAATCTTCAACCCAAAACACATCTATCAGTCGCGAGGCACGTTCCGCAGCTTCGGGAGACTCGTCGAACGATTCCACCAGATGCTTAATATTGTGACAATCCATCCGATGCACGGCAACACCTTCGCCTCTGGTAACATAACCGATAATCTTATCTCCCGGGACAGGATTGCAGCATTTTGACAGCCGGATCAGGCAATTGTCGATACCTCGTACCTGCACACCCCGGGACTGGCTGGCGATCTTCTTTCGTTTCTGCTGTTTACTCTCTTTTTCCCGTTTAGTCCAGGTCGTTTCATCAGAAGATATTATTGACTGCGGCGCATATTGCACATGGCCTGTCTTAGTTACGCGATAACCCAAGGTTGCCCGCTCATCCTCAGACAGTGACAAAATATAGTCGTCCCGCAGACGCGGTACAATGCGGGCGGCGGATAAACCCCCATAACCTACTATCGCATAGAGATCATCCAGTGAATTCAGGGAATAACGCTTGAGCAATTTATCATAAAATTCCTTTTTGACAAGTTGTGCCGGTGTAAAGCCGGACTTTTTGATTTCCCGGTCAATCGTCTCCCGTCCCCGGACAATATTATCATCACGCATTTCACGTTTGAACCAGGTTGAGATCTTGCTGCGGGCAGTATTGCTTTTGACGATATTCAGCCAATCCAGACTGGGGCCTTTGACTTTATCCGAAGTCAGTATTTCTACTATATCGCCGTTCTCCAACTTGGAAGTGAGCGGTACCATCCGGCCATTTACTTTTGCGCCATACATTGAATTGCCGACACCGCTGTGGATATGATAAGCGAAATCAATCGGCACCGATCCCATCGGTAATGAGATAACCTCTCCTTTAGGCGTGAAGACAAAGACTTCGTCAGTGATCAGTTCCTCCTTCAATGTATTCATAAATTCAGAGGAATCCCTCATATCGCTTTGCCACTCCAAAAGCTGCCTCAGCCAGGTAAGTTTGACATCAAGAGGATCTGTCTTGGAAGAAGCCTTGCGATCCTCCTTATAACGCCAATGTGCGGCAATACCATACTCAGCAGTCTTATGCATGTCATAAGTTCGGATCTGAACTTCGAAAGGTATGCCTGAAGGATTGATCACGGTCGTATGCAATGACTGGTACATATTGGGCTTAGGCATAGCAATATAGTCTTTAAAGCGGCCGGGCATAGGTTTGTGCAGTTGATGAACGAGCCCGAGAACAGCATAGCACTCACCAACAGTGTCAACTATAATCCGCATGGCAAAAAGATCATAGATCTCATCCAGAGACCTGTTCTGATTTTTCATTTTGCTGTAGATGCTGTAGAAATGCTTAGGCCTGCCTTCGATATCGGCTTTGATACCCATTTGAGAGATTCGCTCTTCCAGATCACGGGTAGTTTCGAGCAGAAAGTTTTCCCGATCGGATCGTTTAACTGAAATCTGCTCGACCAACTCATAATAGGCAGTGGGATCCAGATAGCGCAAGCTCAGATCCTCAAGCTCCCACTTAATTTTATGTATTCCCAAGCGATGAGCCAGCGGAGCATAGATATCGAGTGATTCCCGTGATTTGTCAAGCTGTTTTGTATGATCCTGATAATCCATCGTGCGCATATTATGCAGACGGTCGGCCAATTTGATCAGCACTACTCTGATATCTCTGGCCATGGCAAGGAACATCTTGCGGTAACTTTCAGCCTGGATCTCTTCCTGAGTTGAATAGGAAAACTTTGATAATTTGGTAACACCATCGACCAGATTTTTGATATCATTGCCGAAAATATCAGCAATATCAGATAAAGTAACTGTTGTATCTTCAACAGTATCGTGCAGAAGAGCCGCAATCAGGGTATCTTTATCTACTTCCAGATCAAGCAGAATTTCAGCGGCGGCAACCGGGTGGATAATATACGGCTCGCCTGTCGCGCGCTTTTGTCCTTGATGCGCTTTTTTGGCAAACTCATATGCTTTTTGCAACAGGCTCGTATCGGTATGACCGGAATAGTCAGACCATTTTTGGCAAATCATCGCCATCCTGGCATCTGTATCCTGTATATTTTCCCTATTCTCGTGATGCATTAGCAATACTTCCCTGTTGCTCAAGTTGTTGCCATAATTCTGTAGTCCTCAGATCCACTCTTTTTGTAGTGGCTCTGAAGCTAAACGCCCAATTATCATGATCCGTTTGTCTCATTGAGCCCAGACCGGATTGGGCAAACAGCTGAAGAATAATAATCAGTTTTTGCTCCGATATGGAACCATTATAAGTGCTGGACAGCCAATGTGCCAGATGTAGCGGATCAAACAGCAGCTCCTGCTCAGGCTCAATCAATTTTGATAAGCCATGATAAACCGATGCTATCTGCGAGCGTTCGATCCTGATCGGCTGAGCAGTTTTTGTCTCCTGTCGCGCAAGTCTCAACTCCTCAATTTGCAGATTAACCTTTTCAACACCCTGCCAGACATTACTGGTCAGATAGCAAATAATATCAACCCGGTCACCAGGGCTATAGAGCAAGTCAGCCATTCCCTTCCTGAACGCGACACCGGCTATCCGCCCCGCACCATCAATTTCCAGTACAATACGCAAATGACTGCCATCACCAACCCGGTAGATTTCCGCAATGCGCGCATCACTGAGCAGAAATAGTGGTTTGGGATTTTGTTCTCCGGTCGGCTCCAATAACTCTAAAGATTGCACAGCCTCGGTCGTCAGATCCTGAGGCATCAGTTCCAAATCAACTATCAGTTCTGCCGGCACAAAATCGCCTGCCCGGGCAATATATGCCTTAATCCTGGTTGTGAACTCCTCCAGCTTGTCTGCAGCCAATGACAAACCGGCAGCACCGGTATGCCCGCCAAAACTCAATAGCAAATCCTGGCAACTTTCAATAGCGGCATATAGATCAAAATTACCATAAGAGCGGCCTGAACCGCGATATATTCCTTCCTCCAATGTCAAGCAGATAGCTGGCAGCTGAAAATGATCAGCCAGACGAGCGCTGAGAATCCCCAGAATGCCAGGATGGAGTGCCTCATAAGCAGCTATTATGATCCGATCATGACCGGGTACAAGTTCAGATTCAACTTGAACCCTTATCTGCTCTATCTGTTCCTTCTCCAACTCCCGCCGCTCATTATTCAATTCATTGAGCCTGGCAGCAAGCAATTCAGCTTCCGTCGCCAAATCAGTCAGCAGAAGCTCCAGGGCAACTTCTGCCTGACCCAGTCTGCCCGCTGCATTAAGTCGGGGGGCCAGGTTAAACTGGATCAGCTCCACGGACAAATTCTCCTCAGCTTTACGGCAACACTCAGCTAATTTTCTGATTCCAATCGGGGCATGTTTAGAATAGGCTGCAATGGCATCAACGACCAGGCGTCTATTGACACCTCTCAAGGGCATCACATCCGCTACAGTTCCAATCGCGGCCAACACTGTCAGCAGAGGTTCCGGTTCTGCCGGGTAGATTAAGCCCAGTACCAGATAATAGGCAACCCCCACACCCGCTAAACCGCTCAGAGGAAATCCTTCCCCTTCACGCTGCGGATTTATAAAAGCGGAGGCCGGATGTGGATCATCAGTACAAGCATGATGATCAGTTACAATCACTCTGATACCATTCGCCTCCAGCAGACCGACTTCTTCTAAGCTGGAACTGCCGCAATCTACAGTTATCACCAGATCGGGATTGTGAGCAATGATCTGGGAAACCTGATCAGGGGTAAGCCCGTAACCGTCGCGAAGCCGGTCAGGAATCATGCTGATGACATCTGCCTCCCGCTGCCTGAACCAGCGTAGCAATAAAGCCGTAGCAGTCAAACCATCCGCATCGTAGTCACCAAAGACCAGGATTTTGCCCTTTCCATTCAGAACTGACCGGATTATTTCAACAGCAATCCGGAGATCAGTAAACAAAAAGGGGTCCGGATAGCAGATCTCCTCCGGGAAAAGTAATTCCAGGATATCTGAGTCATGATAATCGCGCGCCTGCCATAAACGGTGCATTAAGGGATGTAAAACAGGCATACCGCAATCATCAATTCCAGCAGATAAGGCTGACATGCCCTGCTCTTTTAGTCCGTCAACTCCCGAAGGCTTTTCTCTTTTACCGGCGGTAGTTTGTGCCCTGAGTGTCCATTTACGGGACAGTAGGATTTGCTTCAACTGTGCTCTTGTTTCTTGATCCATTCATTTTACTCGCTTATTCAGCCTATTATAACATCAGATAAAATTAAAAATCGGTATATAAAAATCCGCCCGGTTTGCACCGGGCGGACTCAGATAACGTCCTTGCAGAATCAGCGCTTTCTCTTGCGCGCTGCTTCCGATTTCTTTTTTCTTTTCACACTCGGCTTTTCGTAATGCTCGCGTTTTCTAACTTCCGCCAGGACTCCCGAGCGTGCACATTGACGTTTGAAGCGCTTCAGGGCACTGTCAAGGGATTCATTCTCTTTGACACGAATTTCTGACAATCTTTTCCCTCCCCTCACAGTGGACTATAGCCGCTTTGCGGCAACAACGGCATTATACCTCACGCGCGCCTTTGTGGTCAAATATCCGCCGAAGATCGAGTTTTAACTATTTATATATATAATGCAGGCTCAGATAGTGAGACTATTCAGATCACGCAGACGGATTTCGCCCAATAACCCAAGTAGTGGCTGTACTACACCAGACTCTCATTCAGGTCACGACCGGCCAGCATATGAATATGCAAATGCATGACGGTTTGGCCGGCTCCGGGTCCGCAGTTAATAATCAGTCTGAAGCCTGAATCGGTCAGACCCAGTATCTCTGCTACTTTGGGAACAGCTTGTAGCAATTGACCTATGACAGTCTGCCCTTCTTCATCTGCAGCCAAAGTCAAAATGCTCTCACTATGGTGCTTTGGCACCAGCAAAACATGATGATCCGCCTGGGGGTTCAGATCGTGAAAGGCCACGATATTGTCATCTTCCCAGACAATCTTGGCCGGAATCTCGCCGGCCGCTATCTTGCAAAAAATACAATTATCCTGTTTTCTCATTTTGCCCTCCTCTGATCGGATTGCCGTCACTGTTCAACTTGTTGTTCTATCAGTTTTTTCACCCGTGTCAAGGCTTGATCCAGCTTATCCGGATCGCGTCCTCCGGCCTGTGCCATTTCAGGTCTGCCGCCACCGCCGCCACCTGTAATACGAGCCGCCTCGCGCACTAAATCTCCGGCATGGATGCCAACAGCAACTGCGGACTTGGTAGCCATCGCCAGCCAAAGAATCTTATCCTCCACGGTAGCGGCCAAAACTACTACTCCATTATCGAAATGATCCCGGATACGATCGCCTGCCGTCCGCAGATCTTCCGCATTTGCCACTTCAATTTGACCAATGACGGCAGTAACGGGACCTATTTCGGCTGCCTGTGCCAAAAGCTTGTTCGCCGTAACAGCTATGTCCTGAGTTCTCAATGTTGACAATTCATGCTGCAGATCTTTGATCTCACTTTGCAATGAATCTATTTTGTTAACAAGCTCGGTTCCGGTCGTCTTAAGTTTATCTGCGGTATGACGTACAATATGCCTGAACTGCAGCAGAGCAGACAGGGCCTTAAGCCCGGTCACAGCTTCAATCCTGCGCACTCCGGCCGCAATCCCGCTTTCGCTCAGCAAAGCAAAAATCTGCACCTGCCCGGAATGGCTGAGATGAGTGCCGCCGCACAATTCCAGAGAAAAATCCCCGATTCTGATCATCCGCACCGGATCCGTATATTTTTCATCAAACAGGGCCAGTGCTCCGGCAGTAGTGGCTTCTGCCAGAGGCACGAGCTCTGCAGTAATGGCAAAATCCTTGTCAATAGCCTCATTGACCAGCCATTCAACGGTATCTCTCTGCTCCGGGGTCAGAGGACCTTGATGCGTAAAATCAAAACGGAGATAATCAGCCTCGACATAGGAACCGGCCTGATGCACTTGCTCACCCAGAACCTGTCTTAGTGCCTGATGCAACAGATGCGTTGCCGTATGATTTCGGGCAGTAGCCAGTCGCACTGCCTGATCTACTTCCAGAATAACCTCATCGCCTACTTGGATCTGACCGTCTACCAGCTCGGCATAATGCAGATACACACCCTGATCAGTGACCATAGTATTATCGACTTTCAGTACAGCTGTTTCGGTTCTGATCCAACCTACATCGCCCTTTTGTCCGCCGCCTTCGGCATAAAAGGGCGTGCCGGGCACGACAATAAGCAACCGGTCGCCCGGAGTGGCCTGCTCAATTACTGAGAGCTTGCCATCGACCGGCTGTTGAAGAATAAGCAGGCTAATCTGACCGGAAGCGCGCATTTGATCGTAGCCTGTAAACTCAGTCGGCATCATAGCCGCCAACTCCTCAGGCATAGCCTCGGCATCCCAGGCCGAACCTGCTTTGGCACGCAAGGCCTGTCTGGCAGTTTCGCGTTGACGCTCCATCTGCTCCCTGAAGCCCGACTCATCAATATCGATTCCTGCCTCGGCAGCAATCTCCCGGGTTAAGTCAATCGGGAAACCGAAGGTGTCGTGGAGCTTGAAAGCATCCGAACCGGGCAGAACCTCGCCTGCTTTTTCCTGCACCCGGGCAATCAAATTCTTCAAGACACTGAGACCTTGGGCTATGGTTGCAGAGAAACGCTCCTCTTCCATGCGCAGAGAACTGACAATCAATTTTTCTCTTTCGATCAGCTCCGGATAAACACTGCCGGATATCGTGATAACTTTTGGCACCAATTCAAATAGGAAAGGTCTCTCAATTCCCAGCAATCTGCCATGACGGGCAGCTCGCCTGATCAAACGTCTGAGCACATATCCTCGCCCCTCATTGCCCGGGAATACCCCATCACTGATCAGCATCACAGCACTGCGCAGATGATCGGCAATTACGCGCAGAGAAATATCATTGATCTCATCTTCGCCATAAGCAGTCCGGCAATAGTCAGCAACAGTATTCAAAAGCTCCCGAATGGTATCGACTTCAAAAATATTCTCGACGCCCTGCATTACCGCGGCCAGACGTTCCAGACCCATGCCGGTATCGATATTTTTCTGATCCAGTACGGTATAACTGCCATCTTCTTCACGATAAAACTGAGTAAAAACCAGATTCCAGACCTCAACGAAACGGTCGCAATCACAGCCGGGCGCGCAAGCAAAATCCCCGCAACCATACTCAATACCCCGATCATAGTAGATCTCTGAACAAGGGCCGCAAGGTCCGACTCCATGCTCCCAGTAATTATCCGCTTTGCCAAGACGAGAAATATGAGAGTGGTCAATCGGCATTGTTTCCCAGATCGCATGGGCCTCATCATCTTCCAGATAAACAGTTGCATACAGTCGGTCCGACGGGATTTCCAAGACTTGGGTCAGGAATTCCCAGGCCCAGGCAATAGCCTCTGCCTTGAAATAATCACCAAAAGAAAAATTGCCGAGCATCTCAAAAAATGTCGCATGCCGGCTAGTCTTGCCGACATGATCAATATCAGGAGTTCTCAGGCATTTCTGGCAGGTGGTGACACGCAGTGACGGAGGCTCCAGAGCCCCCGTAAAATAGGGTTTCATGGGCGTCATGCCGGCATTAATCAGCAGCAAAGAAGGATCATGCTGCGGTATCAGGGAAAAACTGGGCAAGCGCAGATGCCCTTTTTCTTCAAAAAAGCTTAAAAACAGCTCGCGCAGCTGATTGAGACCAAATTTTACCACGGTTATCGCCTCCTGTCCTATCCAAAAAGTTTAGCAGACACTATAGGAGTCGGCAAGCTTTGCGCCCAAGGGTACCGCGGTTAATTGACAGGGAAAGCAGGTAGATTTTATAATAAACTAACTTGCAGATTACGGACTGCAACCGCCGAATTTATGAAGCATCTTATCCTCGCTGTGCGGAGATGCACATATCTTCTAGATTCTGATAATTGATCTCACCTAATAATGCAAATCATAACTTTCCACGTTTGCATTGCAATTAGAATTCGAGGCAAATCATGAAAATCACAGTGATTGGCGCCGGCAACTCAGGAATGGCAATGGCCGCTCATTTGGCCTTAAACGGTCATGAGGTCACCTTGTGGAATCGGACTTTTGAGAATATCCGTACCTTGCAACAAACCGGAATCATCCAAGCTATAGGAAAAATAAGCGGCCGGGCCAAGCTGGCAACCGTTACCGACCATCTCGCAGAGTCACTGCGCCAGCCTGACCTGATTCTGATAGCGACTCCCGCCACCGCGCATCGGGAGCTGGCAATTATGATCGGGCGGACACTGCGGAAAGAATGTCCGATCATTCTGAGTCCCGGCCGGACTTGCGGGGCTATTGAGTTTAATTATTATTTCCGTCTGCAGGATAATCCCCTCACTCCGACAATAGCTGAGACACAGACGGTAATTCATACCTGTCGCAAACAGTCGCAGGACAAAGTGAATATCCTCGCACTTAAAGATTTCGTATATGTGGCAGGAATGGGGGAAATGAGTAACCGGGAGATCGTCGATTATCTGCCTGACTGTATCCGGCCATATTTTATGCCTGCCACTTCCATGATTCAGACTTCCATCGGCAATGTCGGCATGATCTTGCACTGCGCGCCGCTGTTGCTTAATAGTGGCTGGATAGAAAATCCGGAGTTTACCTTTAAGTATTATCGGGACAGTATTACGCCCCATATCGCGGCCTATATTGAAGAGATCGACCGTGAGCGGCTGCAGGTGGCCGAAGCCCTTGGCTTCGTAATTGACAGTACCAAGGAATGGTTTCACCGCACATACCATACCCGCTATATCAAAGGTGAACAGCTGTATGACGTAATCCGCCGCACTGATGCCTATGACGATATTGATGCTCCCGACACCCTTAATCACCGCTATATTCTGGAAGATGTCCCTTATGGTCTGGTACCGCTCGAAACTCTGGGTCAACTTCTGGATATTGAAACTGAATATACTTCGTTGATTATTGATCTGGCTTCTAAATTGCTGCGCCTTGATTTTCGAGCTACCGGCAGACATCTGAAACAGATCAATATTCAAGATGTTTATGCTACTTTATTGAGAATTGAGCAGCCTGATTCGACATTTTGAGCCTGCCCCTCCGTGAAATAATGATGAGAAGCTCCAAGTTTAACAATATTTACGGCTTGATTAAGCCTGCTAATGATGCTCACACACTGGGGCTGCAGTCGGCTGCCGAGCATCTGGAGGAATGCGGTTTCCCGGTTGTAATCGCTGACTCTGCCATCCAGGCAGCGCTGGCAGACTACCGGGATGCTTCAGCTCGCAAAATCATTATGGACTGGATTCGGGAAAATCAGATTACACGCCTGGGCGTTAGCTATCGCTTGGATCAAGCGGATGGCGTACGGTTGCTGGGTTATCTCTACGAAGAAATCAAGAGATGGCGGCTGCTGGACTTCCAGGGCGGTTCGCTTGATCTGCTGTTTTTTGCCGGGCTGCCTGAGACTTGCGCTGCGATCGCCAAAGAAATCGACGGACCTCTCGTCTGCTTTCAAGGCGGCGAGCCAGTTAGAGAGACTTTGAGATTGATGAAAGTGCCGCCTGAATCGATCCCGCAATATCTGCTGGATACCAGTCAATACGATGAGAGTCTCCTGCAATTCGGTCAGGATCTGATTGAGCGCGGAGAATATAACAAAGAACAAAGCATTTCCAAGTGGGAATATCCGGAATACGGTACACGCCGGGACACTGTTCTCAAACGGCTGGCGGCCGTCAGAGCTTCTGCTGCGGCAACCAGACCGTTGATTAGAGCGCATGCCGGCCCCTATATTTCGGGACAGCAGCGCCAGGAAGCTGTGCGCCTATGCGCTGTTTGGGCCGAACAATTGGCTGCGGCCGGGCTGCTGGACATTCTGTCTTTGGGTACATCCCAGCTCAGTCAATCCCATTTCGGTGAAAACTGGGCAGGACTGTCCAATGGCGGCGGAGTGCCTGTCAATTCCGCCGCAGACCTGGCGCTGATCTATCAGGCTGCCCGTCCGCTGCTGGTGCGGACTTATGCCGGCACCAAGCGAATCCCTTATCTGGCAAGGCTTTATGAAGAAACCATAAATATCTGCTGGCATGCCCTTTCTCTCTGGTGGTTCAATCAACTTGACGGCAGAGGCCCGTACGATCTATATACCAATCTGTCTGAACATATAAAAACCATCCGCTGGATTGCCGGAAGCGGTAAGCCGTTTGAAGCCAATGTATCGCACCAGTTTTCTTTTCGAGGCGCTGACGATATTACCTATATTGTATCGGGATATCTGGCAGCTAAGCTGGCTAAGCAGCTCGGCTGTAATACTTTCATTCTACAAATTATGCTGAACACCCCTCGCAACACCTGGGGCGTACAGGATCTTGCCAAGTCGCGAACCTTGCTGAAGCTGGTTAAATCTCTGGAAGACGATCAGTTCAGAATAATCTTGCAACCTCGGGCCGGATTGGATTACTTCCGGCCGGATCCGGAAGCAGCCAAAATTCAATTGGCCGCAGTGACCTGCCTGATGGATGATATTGAGCCGCACAATGCGCTTAGTCCTCAGATAATCCATGTTGTCAGTTATTCGGAGGCCTTGCATCTGGCTACGCCCGAGATTATCAATGAGAGTATCCGGATCACTCTGCATGCGCTGAGACATTATCGAGCGGCGAGACGCCAAGGGCTGGTCGACGACATAAGTCTAAATGCGGATGTAATCAAAAGAGAACAGTCTTTGCTTGCGGATGCCACAGCTTTGATCCGCGGGCTGGAACAGAGCATCCCTGATCTCTATTCGGCGGATGGATTGTATAAAGCCTTCGTCGCCGGCTTCTTGCCTGTTCCCTATCTATGGAACCAAGAGTCGGAATTCAGTCATGCCCGCCAGCTCAAAACCAAATTGATCAGAGGGGCGACTGTTGTCGTTGCCGAGGATGGAAAGCCGATGGCAATGGCTAACAGAATCGCCTGGGCAGCAGACAATTTGCCGGATGCGGAATACTATCTGAAGCAGTATAATATAGCCAAGATATAAAATGCAGGTAGACGATGACTAAACAACCTAGAATTGCGATTATTGGCGGTGGTCTGACCGGGCTGACTGCTGGTTATCGATTGAGCCGCTGTGGCTACGAGGTACATCTCTTTGAGGCGGATTCACGCCCCGGCGGCATGATTGCCGGCGAAAAGATGCCTTCAGGCTATCTTGATGATATCTACCATCACCTGTTTACCAGCGATCATTATTTGCTCGAACTATTGCAAGAGCTGGGCCTGGCCGGTAATTTACTCTGGACTACAGCCAATAATGCACTCCTGTCCGGGCAGCAGCTATATCCTTTTGTTTCGGCTCTTGATCTCCTCCGCTTCAAACCTCTCCCTTTCCTGCAACGGCTGCGCACAGGCTTCTCCGTCTTGAGAGCTGCGCGCCTGAAAGACTGGTCTGCGCTTGAGGATGAACTGGCTTCCGATTGGATAATAAAGAATTGCGGTGAGAAATCTTGGCAAGCTCTGTGGTCACCGCTGCTTAGCTCCAAATTCGGCAGAGATGCCGCAGAAATATCGGCGGTCTGGATTTGGAATAAGTTCAAGCTGAGAGGCGGATCCCGCGAAAACGGCAAAGAAAAGCTAGGCTATATCACAGGAGGTTTCCAATTAGTTGCCGACCGGCTCAAAGAGGGCATTGTCGCGAACCGGGGCGTGGTGAATTTAAACAGCCGGGTCACTGAAATTTTTGCCGGCACTGAACCGGATCAAGGGCGCTATGGCTTAAAAGTTGCAGGAAAAAATTATGACCATCTTTTTGCTCAGGTCATATGTGCCACCGCGGCGGAACCATTCCTGGCTCTCGCCGACGGCCTCCTGCCTGATGATGACTATAAAGCTAGGCTGGCCGCCAGCAAGCACAAGGCTAATTTGTGCCTGATTGTCTGTTATGAACAGCAGTTCTCGCCATGGTATTGGACGACAATCTGTGATGAGCTGCCTTTCGTGGTTATTGTTGAGCAGGACAAGATCTGTTCCTTGCCCGAATGCGGCCACCCTGTTTATTTCTCCCGTTATCTGGATGCAGAGGAAGAACTCTGGCATCTGCCCGACTCCGCCATTAGAGATCAATTCTTAGCTGCAGCCGCCTCCGCTTTCCCTGGGACGGCAAAGAATAAAGTCCTGACGGCCAAGTTGGTCCGGACCAGATATGCCCAGCCGGTGATTGAGCGCCATTACAGCCGCAAAATGCCGGCTATGCAAACATCGTTGCCCGGTATTTGGCTCGCCGGCATGGCTCAGATCTATCCGGAAGACCGCGGCATGAATTATGCGGTACGTCTGGCGGAAGAAATTGCTGCCGCCGTGATCGGAGCAGGCGATGACTAATTTGCCTCTAGTTAGAAGCAAAGATTGGCTGCCGGCTCTGTTACTGCTGCCCGTCGCCCTGCTGGCTGGCTTAATTCTGGGCAGCGATTTTCCCTACTATATAAGCTGGTGGCTGGTCTGGACACTCGCCGGCTGGATCTTCTGGCCTTTAGCCGCCTATTTTGCTCCAGGCAGGGATGCCGGTTATGCCCTGGCGAAAATTCTCGGCCCTCTATTGATCACACTGACTGCGACTTGGCTCTGCACACCGGGCTTCCTGCCTTTTACCCGCTTTTCCCTTTTTGTTCTCTTTCTGGCGGCCGCCTTCATCTGCTGGGGTCTGCCGCAACTGAGACGGAAATTCTCACAGAGTATCAGATCTGATCTCCAACCGAGATTAATCATTGCCGAAGAACTAATTTTCGCGCTACTCCTGCTCTTATGGACCTTTGCCCGCGGCTTGAAACCTGAGCTGGACAGTTTGGAAAAAATGATGAATATCGGTTTTATCAACAGTCTCTGGCGCAGTGATACTCTGCCGGCTTTAGATATGTGGTTTGCCGGAAGTACTATCAATTATTACTACGGCGGACATATCATGACCAGCATAATGATAAAGCTGAGTGGAATCAAACCGCAGATCTCCTACAATTTGGCTCTGGCTTCGACTATGGCTCTGACCGGCACTTTGAGCTTCGCAGTCGGCTTTAATTTATTGGCACGCAGTTGCCGGGAGCGCAAAAAATTTATCCCTTGGCTGGCAGGAGGCTTAGTTGCACTACTGGTCTGCTTCGGCGGCAATGGGCATGCCATCCTCTATGATCCCAAGTCCCCGCTTCACCCTCTTTTACAATGGCTGACTGGAATCAATCCGGCCATGACCGGATCTATTGACAGCTTCTGGTTTTCCGATTCGACACGCTTTATCGGCCATAATCCGCCTCTGGATGACTTCACAATTCATGAATTTCCCTATTATTCCTTTTTAATAGCGGATCTGCATGCCCATTTGCTCAATCTCGCCTGTGTCATTGGCCTGCTACTCATTTTGACTGCTTTATGGCAGAGCGGTTGGTTCAAGGATCGAGCCGAGCTGTGGCAAAATAAACTGATCTCTGCCTTGGCAGCGGAAAGGCAAACAGAGATCAAAAACCTGCGCACTGCTCTGGCCCGTGAGGAACTTAAAAACTCCCTGCTGGATGCGCGGGTCTGGCTGCTAAGCGCGATTTTAGCGGCCTTTATGATTACCAATTATTGGGACTTTGTCATTTATTTTGCTCTGATCTCCTGGTTAAGCTGGCTGATAACTCGAGGTTCCGGCCTGCCTTTTTTGAGTCTCCGCGCCTTGCCGGTTTTTCTTCTGCAGATAGAATTGATCCTGCTCCCCTATCTAATGATCCAGTCGCCATTATTGGCTTTGGCATTATATTGCCTTGCCGCCGCCATTAACCATTTCCTGCTGATACCGGCTGCTGACCGCTTAAGTCTGGCTGCCGCCAAAGCTTCTATATTATTTGCGCTCGCCCATATATTTGCCCTGCCTTTTAATCTTAATTTTTCTGCCCTCAGTAAAACCGTTTTGCTGACTGACCGCCGAACCTCGCTCTATCAATTTCTAGTCGTCTGGGGCGCAATGTTGGGCGCCGGCCTGATCTGGTGGTTTGGCGAAATGCTGATTAGCCGCTGGCACAGCCGCAAAGCCAACGCTACGGACAGTTCTGAACCCGAATCAACATCAAGCTCCGTACAGATGGCTATTCTGACTGATGATCGCAGACTATTGGCCGCATTACTGTCCGCGGCCATTTTTCTGCTGCTGATACCGGAATTGGTTTATGTGAGAGATATCTATGGCGCCAGCCACCAGCGGTCAAATACAATGTTCAAGTTCACCTACCAGGCTTTTGTGCTGTTGATGATTGTCTGGGGAACAGGGCTAGCCAGATTAATTGCCAATTGGTGGCAGAGTGCCGCGGCACGCGTTCTGGCCTTAATGCTAGCGTGTGCCATGCTGATTCCGCTGTGGTATCCGGTTACTGCTACCGAACAATGGTTGGGAAAATTTCAGATTAAGAATTATCAGTCCTTGGACGGCACTGTTCCCCTGCGCAGCAAGAATTCCGCTCAAATCAGCGGCGACAACGCATCTGAACTGCAATCCTACTTTAATTTGATCGACTGGCTGAATGAGAATATCAGTCAACAACCGGTGCTCGTTGAAGCAGTTTCTGTCAGTTATTCTGACTTTAATCTGGTCTCGGCCTTTACCGGACTGCCTACGATTATCGGCTGGCCAACACATGAATGGCTGTGGCGCCAAACACCAGAAACCCCTTATGCCTGGAGCATGCTGGTAGAACCCAGGGTCAGTGCAACGGAGCAGATATACAGTGACCCTGATCCGGATAAAGTCAAAGAGCTATTGCTGCAGTATCAAGTTGAGTATATCGTGATCGGACCTCTCGAACGGGAGCTCTACTCCGGACATAGAGATATTGCTGTCGCCAACGAATTTTATCTCCGTTCTTTGGGTACAGTCGTCTTTGCGGAGTCAGACCTCTATTTGATCAAGTTAAATCTTCCATCCCCTTAAAAAGAGCTGCCCGGATTGTCCGGAACAGCTCTTGAAAAATTGAATATTGTGTGAATACACTCAGTCTACATTGTATTCCAGCTTGGTCGGGATCTTAATTTTTAGTCCGATCTTCAGATTGGATCTATTCTCCGCATCGGTCCAGCCATTAGCAGCCATGATGGCATTAATAGCCTTAGTACGGTTGGCATTGGGGAAGTATTTCTTGGCCAGGCCCCATAGAGTATCCCCCTTGACGACTAAATGCTCAATATATTCCATCTCTTCTGTTGCTTCCGTATCTGTCGGTTGCGGGTCAGTTGCCTCAGTCTCTTCGGTATCATCGGTCGCGGACGGATCCGTTGTTTCGCCCGCCGGCAAGGTGATATTACTGTCAGCCGGCTCTTCTGTCCCCTGTGTTTCAACAGTCTCCAACACTATGGGCTTAGTTTCTTCAGTGTCGCCTTTATTGAGTAACTTGACTAAGGCAAAAATGCAAACTACGATCAGAACACCGAAGACAATATAGAAAACAAGGCGCTTGGTCTTTTCCTTTTGGGCGTAGTTGTTACCATAATCCCCATAGGGATCGTCGCTATAATCACCATCATAATCGTCATAATCATTGTAGACAGCTGATCTGGACTTCTGAGTCCGGCTAGAGAATCCGCCACGCAGTTTTTCGGCCTCCCTGGAAGCCGGGGCATAGGGATCCAGGCCATCCATGGCCGACCTGCTGTATGTTGAACGGCTTCTATCCGTCGGGGATAGCGTCTGTCGGGTACTTGATCTTAATCCTTCCCGTCTGGCTCTGCTGCTTCCGGGTGCGCTCTGATATTGGATCTGATCAGCATCCGTAAAGTCCTGATAATCGTCTTCCGGTTGGTAATTGTCCTCTGCCTCGCCATAGAGATCATCGATTGATTTCGGATAACCGGCACGGCCGGGAGGTACGTGTTCATAATCATCATTTGCCATATATTCATCCTCCTTTTGAGGAACAGGTGCAATTTCAGCCTGTGATTCCAAATCATCAGAGAAAATATCGACAGAAGCTTCCTCTGTCTTAGGTCTCTGGAAACCACTGACATCCGCTGACTCCGCTGAGGAGTCGGGCTCTATGGGTTCATTAGGAGGCGGTTCTGACTCTTCGGCTTCCTCAGGCTTAAACATGTTCTCTTGCCCATTCAGCAAATTGGACATCGAGGAGCCGTGGAAACGCTGGGTTTTGGCCAGATCCCGATCCCTGGGTTCCTGAACCGGTTTTTGCGCCGGGATCGCCCCGGTGGCGAAACGGCCGAGATTCAGTCTCCCTGTACGTTCTGCGGCAACAACTGATTCGACAAAACCGATGGCAATCTGCAGGGGTTCGCCGGGCAGCTTTGATGAGGCTTGGGTCATGATCATACCGGCCGCGTCACTTTGATCCTCCGCTTCATAAAGAATACGCAACATTTCTCTCTGGCCGATAGCCTCCATAATCGGCAGATTGCAGAGAATAACACAGTCGTTCATTTCCAGCTGCGCAATATTGGAATAGCGGATCGTGCCTGCGCTCCCGGCAATATAATCATCGAGTGAATCAATCGCGTTTCCGTTGTAATCTATAGCTTCCAGAGCAAAATCGTCGCGAGTCAGCGGGTAAACAATATCATTGCGATAGAGATAGGCACAGCCATCTCCAATCGTCACAGCCGCAACCTCACCATCCATTACAACCAATCCCGAGAAAAAAGGCTGACGCTGATCTTCGGCTTTCAAAGTGCTTCTGCCCGTAACCTCTACCGCCAGTTCTGCCAGATTATTGATTTCCGTATCAATATCGGAAGCTCCGCTTTTGATCTGTTCGCCTACACTCTGGAAAGGATGCACCCAACTGTCATCTGTTGAATCAGTTTCGGGTCTGCCAAATACAGACAGCAGAAAACTTCTGTTCTCACGATCAACTGTCAGATCTGCGGCTCGGGTCTCTCTCAACCCCGGAATTCTGCCATCAATATAAAATCCATCTGACACTCCATCCGTAGGGTAATAGCGGGCATTCACCGTAATTGCCAGACGGGTTTGTACGGCTCTCGACGCTTTGGCCATAATTTCCTCCCTTTATCCGCTCTCAACAGCTCATCGAATATACTCAACCGCTAAACAGTTGCTTACAATGTATCCTCTACTTTTTATAGAGTATACACAAATACAAAAAATGCTTCAATTAAACAATAGGCAAATCTTAACCTCTAGGTAATAATGTTAACTTAATGCAATATTCCTGTATTATAAAGTCCTCATTCGTTCAAAAATCAGTCCCGGACTGTCGTTCAGCCAATAAAAGCTCGGCCAGCATTAAATCCGTCGGGGTTGTGATCTTGAGATTGTTCGGGTCACCGGCAACCAAACGCAGGGGACAACCTATCTTCAGTAATATGCCAACATCATCGACAGCAGCATGGTCCAGATTTTGAGGGGCAGAAAAGGCTGCCAGCAGCAGTTCCAAACTGGCTCCTTGCGGTGTCTGCATTGCCCGCAAATATGATCGGTCCGGCGATAGTCTGACCCAGCCCTGATCGTCAACCTGGCGGATGGTATCCGCCACGGGAACAGCAGCGGCTACGGCGCAAATCTCCTGAGCCAGCGCCGACAGACAGTGTCTGATCACCTCCGAGGTAACCAGCGCCCTGGCGCCGTCATGAATCAGAACCGGCGCCTCCCTATCAATATCTGAATTTCGCAACCACTCCAGACCCGCTCGCACCGAATCGGAACGGTTTTTACCACCGACAATCACTGCCAGCAGCTTCGAGTAAATCTCAGGTATCAGCAGTCGGGTCACCGCGGCAATTTCCGGCTCTGCCGCACAGACCAGATAGCCTTGAATTTCAGGCAATCTCTCAAAGGCAAGGCAGGAATGCTCCAGAACAGTTCTATCGCCCAGCGGTAACAGCATCTTATTAATATCAGCTGCCATACGGCTGCCTTTACCGGCAGCCAGAATAATGGCAAACGCCTTTTTCTCACTCTGTTCCGGCTGCTTCATATTTACACACTGCCTCTCAAAACTCAGGGAAACAAAAGATCAAAAGCTTCATTGATCTGGCTGACATAATAAAGCTCAAGCTGATTACCGAGCTTAGTCTTCTCCAGCTGGGTCTTATTAGCCGCCGGCAGCACAAAACGAGTCCAGCCGGTACGTTCCGCCTCACTGAGACGCCTTTCAATCTGTGAGATACCCCTGACTTCTCCGGTCAGACCGACTTCGCCCAGAATAATGGCGTCATAATAAGTCTGCAGATCCTTAATGCTGGAAACCGCCGCCGACAGAACCGCCAGATCAGAAGCTGTCTCCGTAATCCGCAAGCCGCCCGTAACATTGATATAGGCATCCATGCCGCTCAAACCCAGATTGGTTTTTTTGTCCAGAACAGCCAGCAACATGGCCAGCCTCATACGATCCAGCCCCTGGGCCATCCGCAGCGGTGCGGCAAAAGAGCTGGGAACAATCAAAGCCTGTATTTCCAGCAGCAGCGGCCTGGTGCCCTCGATCGTTGAAGTCACGACTGAACCGCTAACACCCAGAGGACGGCCGGAAAGAAGCATCTCTGACGCCTTCTCCAAGCTTGACAGTCCCTGATCGCCCATAGTAAAAAAGCCTAACTCATCCGTAGCGCCAAAACGGTTTTTTACTGCCCTGAGCATCCGATAATATTGCAGCTTCTCACCCTCAAAATAGAGCACGGTGTCAACCATATGCTCCAAGACTCTGGGCCCGGCAATATTTCCGTCCTTGGTCACATGCCCGATCAGGATCACCGTAATTCCACGGCTCTTTGCCAGACGCAGCAGTCCCGCCGCTACTTCCCTGATCTGAGTCACGCTGCCCGGAGCCGCAGCAATCTCATCCACATATGCTGTCTGAATCGAATCAATAACCAAAAATTCCGGCTCAGATTCAGTGACAGCATCCAATATGCCGGCAAAGTCGGTTACCGCTAAAAAGCCGATACCGCTGCTGTCAATGCCGAGGCGATCAGCCCTCATCTTAACTTGAGCCGAAGATTCCTCGCCACTGACATAGAGAGAAGATCCGGCCGGCAAAGAGCCCATGATCTGCAAAACCAAAGTCGATTTCCCGATCCCGGGCTCGCCGCCGAGCAAAATTATCGAACCTTTGACCAGACCGCCGCCCAAGACCCGATCCAGCTCCGTGATACCAGTCGGCACGCGAATATTCTCACCGGCCGCTACTTCCGCAAGCGACATCAACTTGCTATGACCGGCGGTGCGCCCCCGTTCTGCCGCAGCCCAATTACCCCGTGAGGGTTGATCCGGCTTTTGGTTTTTGCCCGTCACCTTCTCCACTTCTACGAAAGAATTCCAGGAATCGCAGCCCGGGCACTTGCCTAACCAGCCGCTGCTTTCCCAGCCGCACTCCGTACAGAAATAATTTGTCTTTTTCTTAGCCATCATAATCCTCGTCTGCAGATATTTTACACCATAATAGGCGCTCTGTTCTGTCCGACGAGCAGCAATTTCCCAAATCGGCGTGATCGAGGCGACATTCTCCGGGCACTGCCCGACAAACAGAACATCCTGCCATCTGTTGCGGCGAAGGCGCACTCTATGCGCCCGCTGCGCCATGGCAGAAGCGGCGGACTACCCCCGGCAGCCTTCGTCAAACAATCCGGGCTGATAACTAATGCGGCTTCGGGAAGTGTTGCATTGATGTAATTACGACATGACAATATGTCGTGATCTATTCTTTATGAGGAGTAGTTTTCAGGCTCAACAACCTAGGAAATAGTCCTTCAGAGCCTGCTTGTCCTGGATATAGATGGTGCGATTGCTTGTATAGTCAATATAACCCAAATCCTTGAATTCACCGAGCTTGCGTGTTATAGTCTCTCGGGTCATGCCGGCAAAGCTGCCCATCTCTTCCCTGGTCAAGGTCAGATCGATGCGGATCCCGTCTGGCGTTTCAACTCCGCGGCGGTCGGCAAGTTGAGTCAGCAGCTCTGCCACTTTCATACTGGCATTGGAAGATGACAAACGGGTAATCAGTTCTTCGGCCCAACGGAGGCGGTCATATGCTTTTTCCAGAATCTGCCTCAGAATATTCGGATTCTGCAGGCAGGCTTTGTCAAAAAACTCCTTGCTCATGGTGCAGATAATACCGTCCTCCAACGCTTGGCCAAAGTAAAGATATTTTTGGCTTTTGAGCAGATTAAAACCGCCTACAAAGTCGCCGGGACTATAGATATACATGATCTGCTCGCGGCCGTCCGGCGTATAGGTGAGAATTTTAAACTGTCCTTCGCAGACAATATACAACACACTACACGGATCACCGCTGCGGAAGATATATTCGCCTTTTTTGACCCGGCGTACTTCGACACTATTGGCCAGCTCATGAAATTGACTGACACTGAGATGGCGCAATAAGGGCAACTGGCGCAGATCAATGCCCTCTCTGAGATAGACTGAAGTATCAATACTGTCAGCGCGAAAGCTGAGCGGCGCTTCTGAAGACATAGCGGCGGTTACCTCCTTATCAGGATTCGCGGGTGTCACTTCCGTTTGAGCGGCCAAAGCGGCGGCGCGATAAAGAACATGCGCATTAGCATGCGGGGCATGAGGCAGCTTTTGAATGAACAGGCGATTAGCCAGTCTCTCAAATTCCTTGGCTCGGGCCTGATCCATAGGCGGCACTTCGTCTAAGCGATAGCTCAGGCCCAGTTGCCGGTATTTTTCTCTGCCCATTGTATGATAGGGCAAGATTTCAATGCGGTCAATCAGAAAGCCCAAGGGCAAAATAAGCTCAGCCAAACGCTCCATGTCCGCTTCATTATCCGTGTAACCGGGCACCATCACATGACGTACCCAGATATTGCCTGAGAACTGATGCGATCGGATAGCTGTCGTGAAACGGAGAAAAGTCTCGAAACTGCCCCCGGTCAGATCTTGAAAACCCTCAGCATCAAAAGCCTTGACATCCAGCAGCAGAGTATCTGTCAATTTCAGTATTTCCGGCCAATAGCGAGATGGACCGATTCCTGAGGTATCAACTGCAGTATGGATGTCCTCCTGCTTAAGCAGGCGCAGGCATTGCACCAGGAAAGGGCTTTGTTGCAGCGGCTCTCCGCCGGTAAATGTAATACCGCCTTCCTGGCCGAAGTAATTTTTTTGCCGCTTAGCCACAGCCAAAATCTCCTCGGGTGTCATAACTTGCGCAGTATCGGAAGTGAGAGGCAAAGTATCGGGATTGTGGCAGTAGGCGCAGCGCAAGGGGCAACCCTGAAGGAAGAACACGGTACGTACGCCCGGTCCGTCCATCAGGCCCATTGTTTCAATCGAATGAATATTGCCCGTCATTTCAGTTAGACGCGCTGGTGGAAAGTGCGCTTAATCACTTCCAGCTGCTGTTCTCTGGAGAGCTGGTTAAAGCGCACGGCATAACCGGAGACCCTGATTGTCAAATTCGGATAGCGCTCAGGATTCTCCATCGCATCCTGCAGCAATTGGCGTTCCAGGACATTGACATTGAGATGGAAAGCATCCTGCCGGAAATAGCCATCGAGAATACCAGCCAGATTATGCTTTCGGTTCTCATCATTCTTGCCCAGAGTGGCCGGTACAACAGTCAGCGTATTGGAGATACCGTCCTGACAGACATGGCAGTAAGGCAGTTTGGCTACTGAATTAAGCGAAGCAATAACGCCGGACACATCTCGTCCGTGCATAGGATTGGCTCCCGGCGCAAAGGGCTCGCCACACTTGCGTCCGTCCGGGGTAGAGCCGGTCTTCTTGCCATAGACGACATTAGAGGTAATTGTCAGGACGGAGAGTGTCTGCTCCGCCCCGCGATAAGCCTCATGCTTCTTCAGCTCAGCGGAAAAGAAGCGCACTACCTCCACTGCCAAATCATCAACCCGGTCATCATCATTGCCGAACTTAGGGAATTCTCCCGTGATCACAAAATCAGTGGCAATGCCTTCTGCATTGCGGATGGCCTTAACCTCGGCATAGCGCAGGGCGCTCAGAGAATCGGCGACGATGGACAGTCCCGCAATGCCAAACGCCATATAGCGGTGGACATGGGCATCGTGCAAGGCCATTTGTCCGGCCTCGTAGGCATATTTATCATGCATATAGTGGATGGTATTCATTGTATCCACATATAGCTCCGCCAGTTTTGTCATTACCAGGCGGAAATTTCCGGCTACCTGATCATAGTCCAGGAGATCGCCTGTGAGCGGTTTAATCCCGGTCAGCACCTGTAAGGGCTGACCCGTTTTCTTATCCCGCACCAACTCATCCCGGCCGCCATTGATAGCATACAGCAGGGCTTTGGCCAGATTAGCTCTGGCACCAAAAAACTGCATCTCCTTGCCAACGCGCATCGCCGAAACACAGCAGGCAATCGCATAGTCATCGCCATAAATATCCCGCATCAAATCATCATTTTCATACTGCAGGGAACCGGTCTCCAGGCTCAGTCTGGCACAGTATTCCTTGAAGTCACGCGGCAGCTCCTCAGACCACAGCACCGTCATATTCGGCTCAGGTGAGGGGTTCAGATTAGTCAGCGTATGCAGGAAACGATAGGTGGTAGGAGTCACCAGAGTCCGACCGTCTTCGCCCATGCCGCCCAGAGATTCGGTAACCCAGGTGGGATCGCCGGCAAACAGCTCATCATATTCCGGTGTTCGCAGATGGCGCACCATGCGTAGCTTGATCACCAGCTGGTCAATCAGCTCCTGGGCTCCTTCTTCAGTGAGCAGGCCGTGATCCAGATCACGCTGCAGATAAATATCCAGAAATGTAGTATTGCGCCCCAGTGACATAGCGGCTCCGTTGTTTTCCTTAATAGCTGCCAGATAGCCAAAGTAGAGCCATTGCACCGCTTCTTGGGCAGTCTCCGCCGGACGGCCGATATCAAAGCCATAGCGGTAGGCCATTTTTTTCATTGCCTCCAGAGCCCGCAGCTGTTCTGACAGCTCTTCACGCAGCCGGATCCGCTCCTCGCTGGCAGGTCCTGTTTCTGCCGCCAATTCCTCTTGTTTGACTTCGATCAGCCGATCCACGCCATATAGCGGTACCCGACGATAATCCCCGATGATGCGGCCGCGGCCATAAGCATCCGGCAGTCCGGTTATCAGCCCGGCCGACCGCGCCAGGCGCATCGGCTTGGTATAGGCGTCAAATACGCCCTGATTATGAGTTTTGCGATATTCCTTGAATGACTTGGCCAATTGAGGATCAATTGTCAGATTATAGGCCGCCAAGGCATTTTCCACCATTCGAAATCCACCATATGGATTCATCATCCGCCTTAAGGGTTTGTCAGTCTGAAAACCCACTATCAGCTCATTCTCACGGTCCAGATAGCCGGCCTCAAAGGCGTCAATACCACTGAAGCGGTCGGTAGCTACATCAACGCTGCGCTCCCTCACCTGACGCTGCATCAATTCATCCGCCTGTTGCCACAACTTAAGTGTCCGCTCCGTCGCCGGCGTCAGAAAACTATCATCGCCGTCATAAGGCCTGTAATTCTTCTGTATAAAATCACGGACATCTATCGTCTCCTGCCATTTCCCGGATGCGAAAGCGTCCCAAGCTTTTGTTGCCATCTCCGTTGTCATCTTGTCTGTCGTTTCGGCCGTCCTTAGCCAAATTCTCCTTTTCATCTCTTTCAATTGATCTGTATTGCATGTTAAACTCCGACAGGCCCGGAGTCTGTGATCAAAGTCACACAGTCGGATAAAAGCCCTGTAACTGCAAGAGTTACAGGGCGTTGTGTAAAGAGAATCATATATTGATAAAAATAGCCTATATGTGCGAATCGCGGGTCACGGGTTCAAAGGAGTTGGCGTAGGTTCAAATTCCTGGCTGATATCTTTTAACAAATCTATGTTTTCATCTAAATATTTTAATCTGGCCCTTAGAGTTTCTTTCAGCATCGATACGGCCTGGGGATAGCTTCTAGGGTCACGAATATTTCCTTCATCATCTCTTGACAACAATTTTTCATTAAAGGTATAACCCCAAATCGAAAAATTTCTTTCCACAGCTTCGCCCAGCTCTTCCACATATCCGTCTATGAGGCCGTTCAAACGGGCATCAGTCCATTCATGCTGCCGCAGATATCGGTATCTTTCCACAACTTTTTCGCTGAAACTCCTGTCTTGCAGCAAGCGATCGAACCAATTCGTATCGTCGAGAAAAAATCTGTCCGTATCGTAGTGTTTCCAAGGATAATTGTTGAACGCATTGTTGAAATCCCAAGCTGCCAGACGTATTTTACCGCCGATATCCTTATAGATATATGTCGACAGATGGGAACCGTCAATATTCATAACCAACTCGTTGATCAGAAAATAGTCCACGAAGTTGTCTACATCTATGTAAGCCGCATATCCTATGATAGGATCGCGAAAATAATCGGAATACAGGACTTTTTCAAATTTGTTAAAATCCGTTTCTATCCATTTTTTTTGAGCAGCTGTGATATTGATGGGTGCAGGATAGCTGACAGTAATTTCGTTGTTTGTCTCGCCTATGGCAATCCCGTAAGAGTTGATTGGATTTTCCTTTGTTCCGACTCTTTCTCTGCGCAATAGGTATGCCGTTTCCCCCGACAACAAACCGTATCTCTGCATGTCCAACCGGCCACGATCATTCCTTATAGGCTCTATCGCCAAATAGACTCCCTGATATTCCCCGTCGAGATATACTTCACAGTAACGCGTGTCCGGTCCCCAGTGCATAATTTCTCTTGCCAATCCGTAAATCAATCTGTTCCTTATCAAACTTCTGTCCAAAAATGGCGCATTGAGAATCCATGAACTGTTCTTTGTCATCCCCAGCAAGGGATAATCACGATTTCTGTTCTCGTCTTTGTAAAATTCAATTCGGTATTGCCGTTTGTCGAAAACATAATAAGACGAATTTCCGCGATATTTGATTGTTGCAAGCGAAGTAAAAACCGGCTCGCTTTCTGGTGTATTTTTGCCGGCATCATTATCTATTACTTTTATATCGCACCAGATTTTTGCTGTCTTTTCGATCCTCTGCCCGTCTGTTTCAATCATAATTATCGGCAGATTCCCCGGTATTTTTGCCGTCGGTGCGGGCTTGTCATCATAGCTTCCCTTGATTTGACGCCCTTTTATACCTCCGCCCCACGACTCGGCCATCAAGACGGCAATCAAAACTGCTGTAATGACAAGGATTGAAATCGCCCTTTTCTTCACTTCAACTCCCTTTCCTATCTGCTGATATCATCCGTCTGCTCTATCAAATTAACGTTTTTTACTCCTTCTATTTTCATGAGTATCTGAACTATATCGGTTTTTTCTTCTCTCTCCATCTTTTTTATTACATTCTCTCTTACTTCAAAAACGAGCTCCGAATATTTCTGCGTAGCATTCTTTATCCTGCGTTTCGCTTTTTTACCGAAACAGTGTATAATTGTCGCTTCCACTGTATTTTGTACCGTGGGCTCGCAGCGGATAATCAAAAGTTGTCTCGAGTCATCCCCCATTTGTCCGAAGATTACCAGAAAGATAAAGATTACTACCGAACTTATTCCCGCTAAAACATACTGGGAAACCCCGCAGCTTATTCCAACGGCAATGCACCAGAAAATGTAGGTTGCATCTCGCACATCCTTAACCGCGGTACGAAAACGGATAATCGAAAGAGCGCCTACCATACCTAAGGAAAGCGCCACGTTGTTGCTGATAACGCTCATAATAAAAGCCGTAATCAATGACATCATGCCCAAGGATACATTATATTTACGACTGTAGGCCGGACCTGAATATGTAATCCTGTAGGTAAACATGATGAACAGCGCTATAACCGCGGTCACCAAATTGTTGAGCAGAATAATCTTTAAGTCCAAAGTATGCAGATCGCTTAAGGTCTCAATAATAAAATCTTTCATTTTTCCAACTCCTATTTATTCTTGGTAAAACTTGCAAAGCAAAAATACTTATATCAGTCGTGACAAAACATACTTGCTGTTTGCTCGCGGCAATCTATCTATCTCTTTTGTCAGATTTTTGATAAAGCACGGCAAAAAATCGTTATATTTCAACTCCAAAACAACTACATCCAACGGAAGCAACGGAAATGTAAAGATTTCCTCTTCAAGGAAGCTGTCGACCATGGTTGTACCCTTGATCTCCGTATCCAAAGTAACACGGGTATCGCCGACTTCATAAAAATAGGCGTGCCGTCGATACTCTACAATGCTGCGCGGAAGATAAAAACCTGAGAGCAAGCGGAGGTAAATTTTTCGTGCCAAGTCGGAATCCATTTCTTCTAAAAAACCATAATCCCCACCCATCATTTTGGCAGCTTGCTCCGCATTCAATTTTATTACTTTTTTAATTCCGTCGGTATCCGATTTGCATTTGTATTCCAACTTAACCTTTTCTATCTCCGCATTATATATCCGTAATCTGAGTTTGCGTTTTTCTTCCACTCCGTCCAGGACTTCCTTCAAAGCGGCGTCGTTCAAAGAATCGAAGTAGAGAGATCTGATCTTATAACCTTCCGCCCCGTTGTGCGGGTCGGCATCCATAATCTTCTCCAGTTTCTGCTGCAAGGAATATGCTTCGGACAAAGAAATACGATATTTAATTTCCTTTCTTAAAATCATTTCTAGCCTTTTATTCCTCCTTCTTTCTTTAAACTACTCCCTTTTCTGTTGTTACAGGGTCGGGATATTACTTTTCTTTTTGTTATCAATAGTTGAATTTTTGTTTTTTGGCAATGAAATGATGTAGAGCTAACTGAAACACCATCCCGGAAACAGCATCTTTGTTTATTCTCCCACAAAATTCAACAGCTTGTTGTTCTCCGGCGTATCCCCGAATTTCCTTGCACTTTCTAAGATAATACACTCGGATATATCGTAATCCTGCCAGATTTCTTTGTAGCCCTCAGCTTCGCCCTGATAGCGAGCGATATTGATTACATAAACATTTTTGTAATAAGGAGTAAGCCAGGTTGCCATAAATTTCGCCGCACTGTCTCCGATTATAAGCAGGGTTTTCCCCGACGGTTTATCTCCTTCCAAAACAGCGTGCGAGTAATTGCCTCCTATAAAAAGATCAGTGCCTCGCCGTGACAGTGCTATTGTGGGTGTCTCAAATTTTTCGTAGTAGTTTGAACCTCTGCGCACCGTAACCTCAGCCCAATTTGTCGCCCCCGGCAATAAATAATAAGACACATATTCCGTGTAATCACTGGGAATATCGCTCTTCTCCATATAGGTATTTGCGCCAAAAAAGGATTCTAAGTGCCATTCCCAATATTCCGATAGGGGAATCATCTCGATTCCCGCAGCTTCGCAGTACAATTGAGCCGCATAATAACCTCCCAGAGCTGTCCAGGAATTATCGGTGCGAAAAAACAGATATTCTCCGCGGTGCTCCAAAAGTTTCTTCAGAACATCGAGTTTTTGAGCTTTCGCCGGCAAGGCTTCATTGATCTCCCGGAAAGTTTTTTCTACATCGTCAGAATAAGCGGCAAGTTCTTTTTCCAAGTTTATCCTCAGCGGTACAAGCATGGTATACACTGCTACGCCTTCGGGTACGGAGTTAACCGCCGCACTTAGAGCTTGTATCGTTTTTTCCGTCCCCGCGGCATCGTACTTGTATCTGTCCAAAATTCGGTCTGCAAAATAAATGTATTCTTCATCCACATATTGCGGGATCGTAGAAAGTTCTACACCCGGCGGCAGCCCTTCAATCCCGTATCTATCCGAAGGCTCCGACTCTTCTGCCAAGAAATCCTCCGCTTGTAAAATGTGGCGCATAAAGAGAGAAAAAACAATCGAAAGAAGCAGAACAATTCCGGATAAAACAACTCCCAATAAAAATTTTTGCAGCTTACTCCGTTCCTCCATTCGTTTTTCTCCTCTGTTGAAGTATCCGTTTATATCTCCCAAGTCAGTTTTGTGTTTTTCTCCATGCCTTTACTTTGCAAGTCTTCTTCATTCAAAAATGGAGAAAGTATCTTTAACTCCTTAAGATTTGTACAGCCGGTAAAAGCGAAATTGTCTACCTGCTCCAACTTGGCAGGTAGAGTTAATTCAGATAAGGCTCGGCAGTTGTTGAAAGCGCTGACTCCTATTTTCTTTGCTGCGGGCGGCAATTTGATTTTCGCCAGATTTTCACAGCGGAGAAAAATATGGCTGGGGATTTCTGCTAATAACTTCGAACCGGAAAAATCCGCTTCGCGCAAATCAGTACAACCGGAAAATGCTGCCTCTCCTATTCTCTGGAGAGAAGGGCCGAAAACAACTTTCTCCAAAGCGCTGCAATTTTCAAAAGCCGATTCTCCGATTACCCTAAGCCCGGCACATTCTCCAAAATCTATCTCCTTCAGGCTCTTGCAATCGAAAAACGCAAAGTTGCTTATTTCCTCCAGGCTTCCCGGCAGGCCTATCTTGATTAAATTTGAACAACCGTAAAAAA
>JGI24710J26742_10000077_pt1 | contig 76162 bp, 60 predicted proteins | sample BioPla2DNA2_FD_26742 | JGI IMG/M metagenome (IMG submission 26742) | reverse complement strand
TTAACGGAACATAAAAAGATTAATATTACCGACTAAATCGTTAGTAGCTTAAAAACCATATAATATAACCTTTTTTAAAAAAGCGCCTCTCCAAAAGTGAAGAGGCGCTTTAGTATTTGTATCTTTTTTGAGGTCTTACTACATATTATTGTCTGTTTAACTGGGCATATAGTATAGCAGTTCCCCAATTCCAGTAGTACTGAGGGAAATATCCAAGCAAATCAGATGTAAATAAATCATAGTAAGTATTACCATATAAGGGAATCATTGGCAGAACTTTAGACCAGTGCTCCTGAAATTCCATCCACCTGCGCAGATAAGCGTTGCGGTTACCTGGTTGATCATGAGTAAGGTTTTTCGCAAGCTCAAACAGCTTCCTATCCTGTATACCGGATGTATTCAAAGTACCTTGATACTCATCACCTATAAGATAAGTGTCTGCTGGATCAAACAGATAAGTAAAGTTTGTGCCAAGGAAAAGAAGATCAAACTGTCTTTCTTCCTGTCTGTAATACTGACGCAGGGCTTTATCCAGAGGCATACGGTCAACATTAAGTTCACCGCCGATCTGTTCAAGAGAACTGCTTAACATTCCGGCAATTAAATCAGCAGCAACATTTTTTTCGGTAACCGCCATAACTAAGCTAAGGGGTACGAAGGCATCGCCAATCTGCTTATGCCTAAGTCCAGCGGTAGGTTCATAGGGCGTACCATCAAGGTTAAATACCCAGCCATCCAGCTCTAGTAGCTCTTTCGCCTTTTCCAAATCCAGATCATAAGATTGCATTTTTTCAAGGCGTTCTTTCATCTCAACCACCATCCACTGGCTTAATCCGTAGTAGCCATAGATCCTTTCCCCATGACCTTTAAGGAAATCGCGCGGGAGCAACTTGTAATCAAGCATGTATGCAAGCGCCTGGCGAAGGGTGACTGAGCTGGTTAAATCGCGCTCTGCAGCTATTGCTAGGAAGCCACCGCCCGAACGCGGGTAAGATATTGCTTCAAAATCTTCTTCTGCAGCGAGTTCAACGCCTGCATTGATTACATCTCCCTCACTAACCTTATTAACTAGGTCAACCTTGCCTTCTTTTAATTCCGCAATTATATTTTCATTTTTAATTTCACGGAGGATTATTCTTGGAATAGACGGAACCTGACCTTCATAGTTTCCTTTATAATGTGCGTTTATCTCAAACTCTGCCTGCCTTGCTTCGCTATCAAATTTAACCAGCTTATACGGTCCCGAGGTAATTGTAGGGTGAGATATATAACCGGTCTGCGGATCAAGCAAGGTATTGCCAAGTGTTTCAACAGTAAAATCACCGAATATGAAAGCGCCATCGCCACCATCAACTACATTAGAACCCGGTATAAGCACCTTATAAGGCAGCGGAAAGTTGTTTATATAACTTAATTCAAAGTAGTAGGGAAGATTTTCTGCTGTTACAGTAATAGTGAAAGTAAGGTCATCTATCAGGTGGATACCTGAAAAGTAAGGTAAAACACCTGTTATATAATCCGTAAATCCCTCTATATAATTCTTGGTAATGGACAAACCGCTAAGCTCCTGTATCTGTGGCGAGGACATCAGCAGGAAATTGAACACATAATCCTTAGCATTGATTTCTGACCCATCACAATATTTTAAGTCGTTGTGAAGGTTGATTGTATAGGTTTTATCTCCGTTGCCAGCAGTAGTGGTTTCAAGCGACCTTACAACCGTATCATTAACCTGATATTCGCCATTACCCGTCCAAGCAACTAGCGGATACTCATGCAAAAGACTGCGGACATCAATATCAGATGTGTTGTTTCCCCAAAGTTCAGAGAAGAAGTTACCGTTCATCATCGTTGTATGGCCGATTATTAAGGTGTTCGGATCTCGCTGTTCCGGCACAGCCTCGGCGGCAACAGATAAGCTAAATATATTTACCAGCAATATTACAACCGTCGCGAGACCTGCAATTAGTCTTTTCATACATACTACTCCTTTGTTTTTATAGTGTATAGTTTGGATACCGGCGGACATTCGCCGGTATCCATATTATGTTTATTATTCGAAACAGTCTGCAACATTGCTGGGTGCGACACCAAGGTCGAAGTTCTGAATCGGTACAACGGGAGCCGGTTCTGGTTCATCATCAGGCTCAGGAACAGGCTCGGGAGCCGGGGGCGTGTAGGTGTTAAAGAATATGACATCCGCAGGTGCATTCACCGTAAGGCTCAGCACGCCATCGCCAGCATCTTTAACAAGTACAGCGAAGTTAATATCCATTGCAGAATAACTCATGTTCGCTTCAGTTCCCGGTATTTCAACAATGGTATAGTTGTAAGTCTGGTCAATGTCTTCCTCTGTGTAAGCAAGAGGAGAGAATAGAATATTTCCTTCTGCATCGTTTGTTACTCTTTGCAGTACCGCATCACCTTGACGCAATTCGAAAGTAAACTCACCAGCCGTTAATGCACGCCCTGTCAGTGACTTGGTCGGGTTGATTTTGGCTTCGATATCAAGTTCGCCAGCAGCTTTATACTCGTTATTAAAGACCGTTGAACCTTGAGTAATCGCCTTCTCAAAGCTTAACACACCATCACCAGCGTCTATCACAGTAACAGTAAATATCAGCTCGTTTGAAGAGTAAGTCATTCCGATTTCTTTGTCAGCATCTGCCGGTATGTTTTCCACTACCTTATAGGTATAGGTCTCGCCGATGTCATCCTGATCATACACTAAATTCGCAAAGCTTACACTGCCGTCCGCTGCATTGTTCACTGTCTGGGAAGCATTGTCATGGTCATCATCACTGCTTAGAGTGAAACTGAACTCGTCCTCATTAAGCAGCCTACTGCCAGCATCCAGCTTCTTCGTAACGTCAATCTCTGCATCAATGTTAAACTCTCCGCTCGCTTTGTAGAAGTTCGTTACGGTTAGACCGCTTTCGATCTTTTCATAGTTTGCAGGTACTGTCGGCTCAAGCACATAGTATTCATACTCTACGCCGTTAATGTCGGTCTTGAGTTGTTTACCGAAGTTTACCTCGTTAGTGGTTGCGTCAACCGCTTTTGCGTCTACTACCTTCTCACCATCACCAGCTGTACCGTTCTTTCTCCATAGTTCAAACTTAACTTCAGGTCTATCATCTGCAGAACCGTTTACCCATTCTTTCGTGCCTATTATGTCGCCATCGGTTTCAGGTGAATTGTAGGTGTTCGTTATGGCTAGCGTGCCTTCACCGGACTTACTATAGTTCGCAGGTGTAAAGTCGTTTCCGGCTGCATCTACTTCCTTCACACTGAAAGTGTAGGCATTGCCAGCTGTGTCGGTCTCTTCTAGACCGTCCCACGTTACACTGGTTGTACCGTCTGGCAGATCCTTAATCGGAGCTTGTGATTCAGGTACTTCTTCAACTGTTACTCCGCCATCTATGCTGCGGTATAGCTTGAACCAGACTGTCGGGTGTGTAGACGGACCGTTCTCCCAGACCTTCGTCGCTTCCGCTTCGCCATCTGTCGGGATTACATAGCTGTTCGTTACGGTTAAACCACTCTCAACCTTCGTGTAATTCGCAGGTGTAAAGTCGTTTCCGGCTGCATCTACTTCCTTCACACTGAAAGTGTAGGCATTGCCAGCTGTGTCGTGTGTAAATTGGCTATTCCAAGTTACACTGGTTGTACCGTCTGGCAGTTCTTTAATTGGAGCTTCCGATTCGGGTACTTCTTCAGCAGTTCCGCCTTCTATATTCCTGTACAGCTTAAAATGAATTGTTGGACGTGGACTTGGACCGCCAACCCAGGACTTTTCCGCTTTAATATCTTTTGTCGTTCTTTTCCATTGAGCTGTTAAAATGTTCTGCGTATCTTCATTTTCAGCATCTACTTGCATTTCTGTGCCTGCTGGATAAGTCTGATTATCAGTAGCATTTTCCCATCCAATAAATTCATAACCAACTTTAGCTGAAAATCCACAACTTTCTAATGTTAAAAGTGTTATTCTTTCATTAATTAACAGCTGATCTACAGGAAAGTCAGTACCGATTCCTCCAGCACCGGGTTTATAGGTTACCTTTGTTTTATCTTTAACTAATCCCCACTGAGCGGTTAGTGTCATGTTACCAGTAATTTGGATTTTTCCGCCGGGCTGATAAATAATTCCCCCATTTTCCCAACCAAGGAAAACTTTTCCTTCAGGTGCCGTTAAACCTGTAGGAGACAGTATATTTGCATAAGCACCTTGGGCATACTTATTGAGGTCTTTAGGAGGGGTTCCGCTTCCTGCTCCTTCATTATAGATTACATTAAATCTTGCAATATTAACGTAATATGGATAAAGTTCTATATCATTATATATCTTAGTATGACGGTTAAAGACAATATAATCGCTTCCAACCTTGGTAGACCAGCCTATCCATTGATGGTTTTCCGGAACAGTTACGGTATAACTTCCGCCGCCATCGAATAGGATATTACCTAAGTGGTCTATAACTTTTGGAAAAGCTGATTTGTCAATTTCTTCACCATAGGTTAATGACTTTGCATCTGAACCACTTCCTTCTACATTAAGATAGAAAGTGCCATTCACAACAGGCGGCGCCCACTTAGCATAAATCATCAGATCGTTTGAAGGCATAGTTTCCGTGGAGAAGTTGAAAGGTTCAGAGCATGCCTTGTCCTCATACCAGCCTTGGAACAAATATTCCGTAGGCAAACCTTCCGGTCTCGGTGGTGTATAGCTCGAGCTCGCAAAATCATCCAGCACATCTTCAAATAATACGGGTTCTTCTTTCCAAGTAATATTATAATTATAGAAAGCCAACTGATAGGTGTTTCTCTTATGATGAACCTCTAGTTTATTACTATAATATGCACTGCTGCCTGGAGATGTTGCAGTCCAAGATCCATTGTCAGCTTTATACTCGAAAACCGTAAAACCAGTATATTTGTTACTAAAGTTAAATGTTCCGCCATCGGTTTGAGTCGTGTTTGCTGACACCCACGAACCATCAAGAGCTTCCTTATAATGGATAATCTGAGAGCTGCCAGATAGATCATGGGCATATACATTGATGTCTGTTGTATTGCCATAAGACGGAAGATCATCAAAAATAAACGAGTCTAGGAATGTCAATGTGTTACTTCCAGAACTATTTTTCCATTTGTTTTCATCAGGCCATGTTTTTTGGTTCTGTGCTAGCGTTTGACCATAAAGACCAGTATACTCAAAACCATTTGACTCAGGAGTAATTATTTTTGCAAAATAATAATCATATCTTCTAGGAGACCAAGATGTACGTACACGCTTCCAATACTGATAACCTTCTGGAGTATCAGGTTGTGTTCTTCCCGCATTTATAATTATAAGATCGTTATAGTCTAATACTGCAGGAATATATTTATGAAAATAAATTGTCAATATATTTCTGTCATAATATACATTAAGTATGGTGGTTCCATTGCCATTAACTGTCACAGAGCCCGACTTACCACTGTTATAATGAAAACCTTGATAATTCTTGCTTCCATCTGCAGCTGTGGGCGAAACCGTATCTTCGGTTGTAGCCGTACGAATTTCAGACTCAGCGTAATCATAGGTTTTATCGCTATCAGCAGCATTCTTGTCATCATTAACCGATTGCTTCCAGAACACAACAGTGTATGGAGTGTTATCGTTAGCTGTCCATACAGCATACAGGGTTTTATCCTCTCCTAATGTGTGACCAAAGGTAAATTCTGAACCACCATCAGTTTCTGACCAATGGCTGAATGTATAGCCAGGTCGGGTTGGGTCGTTTGTTGGTTTCACCGTTCCATTTCCGGGAAGAACAAACTGAGGTGCAATATAAGTACCCTGATTTCCCGAATCGAAGTAGAGGTAATGACCTTCTTCAATTTTAGGCCATAATGTTTGATTGGCATTGTCAATGGTGTAATTTGCACCAACCGGACCATCTGTCAAAGACTTATCCTTATACCACCCTGTTACAGCCTGTGTGGAAGCTAATGGAAGGGTAACATCAGTTGAAATCTCATCTCCTGGTCCGCCTTCTTTGGTCATAAAGACACTGGGTTTATCTCCAGTACCATCCATAAAGAAGACATAGTAAACCTCTTCGAATTTGGCATTTACAATGATTTCTTCAATCGTTTCAGTGACCTCAATTGTATGCTCCGAACCAAATTGAACTTGTTCTTCCCCTACAAACCAGCCTATAAATTTATGGTTCTCTTTTTCAGGAGCCTCAGGTTCAACTAAATATTGTCCATTTTTAACAATTTGTTCGTCTCCCCATTTAGCACCATCGACCTTAAAGATGTAAGTATGTGTATCCGCTACCGGATTTGCATTCATAATTTGCATTATTGAACAAGCCGGACCATCCACTGTTGCCGGAATAAAATCGTTAGCCAGCACAGCAAAAGGAACATTGCTGAAAAACATCAACAACGCCATTACAAGCGCTATTTTCCTTCTAAAATAATTATTCATATGTTTTAACTCCTCTCTCGGAATTTTGTAGGCAATGCCCAATATTTATACAAAAGTGCGGCATTAAGCCGCACTTGTTTAGGGTTCGACAACGCCTGTAATAGTGACCAACACACGTACATTCCAATTTTGATTGTTCTGGTCAATAGTAAGCACATAATTTTCTGAAACCTCACCGGGTATATCAGCCCAATCTGAACCACCAATATTATACTGCCAGTTGAGCGAATATTCAAGCCCCTCGTATCCATTTAGAATAGCAGTAAAGTAGATATTGTCTCCAAAGGTGATTCCTTCCTTACCATTTAAATGATAGATAATGTCAACGCTTCTGTTGGGGAAATCACGGTCTAGTATTTCCTGCATATCTATCACCTCTTCCTGAACAGGAAGGTCTGCAGGTTTTTCTTCAACAGGGACTTCAGTTTGAGCAGGCTCTTCTGCCTTAGCTTCTTCTGATGCGGGTTCTTCAGCTGCGGCTTCTTCGGCTGAAAGGGCTTCGCCTTCTACTTCAACTTCGAATTCTTCGGCTGCTAGAGCTTCGCCCTCTACTTCAACTTCAAAATCTTCATCAGCTAGGGCTTCGCATTCTGCTTCTGCTTCTGTTTCAACTTCGGAATCTTCAGCAACAGGTTCTTCATCAGCAAGTACTTCGCCTTCAACTTCTACATCGGAATCTTCTGCTGCGGATTCTTCATCAGCAAGTACTTCGCATTCTTCTGCAACATCGGCACCTTCTACTGAGGGTTCTTCGTCAGCTAGAGCTTCGCCTTCTTCTTTAACATCGGCAGTATTCACAGCTTCTGAAGCCACTACCTCAGCTTCAACTTTGAATTTAGCTATATAGCCAACACGCCCTAAGTAGTTTACCTCAACCCATTTCCCAATATGCTGTAAAACAATAACCTCGTCATCAGCGCTAAGATGCGCTATTATTTGGGAATTCACATCATCGCTGGCATAAAGGTAAATATCAACGCCACGAGGCGCAAGATCACCTGCAAGAACAATATTATCACTTTCAGGCTCCTCTGCCAAGGGTTCTTCATTATTTACTGCAGGAGTTTCTACTACTGGTTCTTCCGCCGCTGCAGGAGGTTCTTCTACAACTTCTTCCGCTGCGGGTTCTGCTGCTGCGGGAGCTTCTTCTACAACTTCTTCCGCTGCGGGTTCTGCTGCTGCGGGAGCTTCTTCTACAACTTCTTCCACTGCGGGTTCTGCTGCTGCAGGTTCTTCCGCCACTTCAGGAGTTTCTACTACTGGTTCTTCCGCCGCTGCAGAAGCTTCTTCTAAAACTTCTTCTACTGCGGGTTCTGCTGCTGCGGGAACATCAACCCCCGATTCCGCCATTGCATTAAGTACGAAAAACGACAACATGGTCAAAGCTAAAAACATTGCTATGACCTGCATTATGCGATTCTTTTGATTTGTAAGACACTTTTTCATTTTCATTGACCCCCTTAGTCCAGATTCTTTTATACATTGTTTATCGTTCGTTTTGGATAAATATTCATTAACCGTGTCGCTTTATTCATCACTCTGATTAACATTCAATCTGAGGATTGGCTGTATTCTACCACACAAAACACTAATAATCAAGCTTATTTTTGATAAAATTTAAATGTATATTTATGCATTATTTATTGGTTTCAATAGAATTTTTTCTGTATATCAGACTGGATTTTGACCCGATTATCCACATGTTCAGTAGAAATGTTTCATATGGCTTTTATTGAAAATGTTTAAAATGCAATTAATTTGATTAAAAAAACTTTTTGCTAAAAATTAATTTTTAGTAATAAAAAAAGCCTTGGAATTACAAGGAAAACTTGTAGGTAAATTTAAAATTATTACATTTTCTTAATATTAGTATCTATTCAGAAAAGTTACTTTTTCCTCCGTAAAAAACACTCAAAGTCTTTATATATTCAAGAATTATAAGCATTTGTATATGTCCAAATATTATATTCAACCCTTATTTAACATACATAGCTTTGGAATATCGCTTCAATAATTCTAGCTATAATTAGCAGGAATTTCTTTAAAATTTCATTCGATAAAATACATCAAATGTGTTTAAAACATGTATCAACATACTATACCCTCCACAAAATATGAATTTATTAAAGAGTTAAACAACAGCGTCAAAAGCATGTTATAGCAAATAAGCACTAAAACAGATACATGATTATCGTAAACAAAAAGGCAGTAATTTAGATGTAACATGCTGTGACTACTGCACATATCGCCATTAAGTAGAAAACTCCTCAAAAACTCTATAAGAAAAAAGCAAGTATTATCAACGGTTTCTCAAAAACATGTAAGAAGTTTGTAAGGAAATGCGCTAAATACTTACAAAGTCTAAGAATATTTCCTATCATGTATTTGAAGCTTGCAAGGCAGGCAATAAAACAAGGAGAAGAAATCATGAAAAAACACTTTATCTCAATAATATTACTAGTAAGCATGTTACTTACCGCCTTAGTACCAACTACGGCTCTAGAATCTAAGTCCGATAACCTTAAATTATATTCCTCACTACCTACTACTCAATTAGATTTAATGGTAAGCATGTTCAATGAGAAGTACCCCAATATAGCTGTGGATGTTTTTTCCGCTGACAGCAATTATGTATTTGCCCGTGTACAGACTGAAGCCGGCGCAACAGGCGATCTGGTACTAGGCGGCAACCTAGAATCTTTCCAGACTGCACAAGAGCTGTTTACCGAATATACAACAGCAAATGTCAAGAATTTCCATAAACAATATGCTGGTACTGCCTTTACCCCGATACAGTTGCACATAAGCGCTTTGGTTGTAAATAAAGATATAGCCAATAAACTTGGCGTAGACATAACGAGCTGGGAATCCCTAAAGGATGAAAAGCTATCCGGCAAGGTAGCATACATGGATCCCACTAAAAGCTCTCCTGTAACTGAGCAGACAGCGTTTGTAAACAACTTTGCAAGAGCAATAGATGTAGCAAATCCCTCAGCCCCTTCATTCGTGCTGAATGCGGTAACCGTAGGTCAGTACGCAGCAGGTATAGTTAATGAGGAGAAAATTATAGAACGACAACTGTCCGGAGCTAATATAGATGTAGTATACGCAACAGAAGGCGTTGCAATGGGAGCATCCTACGCAGGAATACTTGCAGACACGAAGAACGAAGAAAACGCCAAGCTATTCCTAGACTTTATTACAGGTAAGGAATACCAGCAGGCAGCAGCAAATATACTGCACCAGCGTTCAGTACGCATAGATGTAGACTTCGACCTTGAAGGCATAGCACCAACAAAGAACCTTAAAGCGCTTGATGTACAGAGCATGGCAATACTTACTAGCTTACAGTCTGCTACAAGGTAATTTATATAACGTACTTTGGTATGTTTAAATAATACTTAATCAATCTCTAGGTTGCAAGCGCTAAAAATAAAACACTTCGATATGTTAAAAGCCGGGCAAACCCGGCTTTAAAGGTATCCGTTGTCTTTGAGATACTCAACTGACTGATGCAATGCAGCCTTGGTTTTGGTTTCCACTACTACAGTAGCATTTACGCTTTGCGCCAAACCAAGACGCTCTTTAAGCGGTATAACACCGCTTCCAAGCGTTTGGTGATTAATATTATCCCATCCATCGTGCAGATGCATGTGAAGCAATCTATCCTTATGCTTTTTAAAGAACGCCAAATCCTTATTACCGGTTGCATGGTCGTGCCCTACATCAAGCGTTAATCCAAACACAGGGCTTTGCAGAAGCATTTCAATTGCCACAAGCTCGTAATTTTCCCAGCCATCAGTATTCTCTATAGCGATACGCGTCTTGTCCCCTGCGTTTTGCTCGCATATAGAACGAAAATTCAGCACGTTCTGTTCAAACTCCTTAGGATATTCCTTATAGATATAATGTCTACCAGAGGGCAACGTAACTATATTGCCTCTTGGGATATGCATGTTGATAATAGGAATGCCCACCTCTTTGGCAAGAGCGAGACCTTTCAACATAGTTTGAATGTAGGCATTACTAACATGGGGATTAAAATCGAAAGGGTCAAAACGGTCATCCAGATGTAGAGTATAGAAGATCTGATGCTTCTGTGAAAGATGCTTTAGCCTGTCCGCCCGCATACTTCCCAGCAAACACTGGGGAAAGTTGCTGTTAAGCTCCAAAAAATGAAGGGCTTCCTGTACGCACAGGGAAACAGCATCATCCACCGTAGGGTTTTCAAGCAGATATGTGGCGCCAAAGCGCAGTTTGTTGTTTGAATACTGCTCCATACTCAATCTTTTTGGATGACACGTACTTTTAGAATATTATCCTGATTACTAAGCTGCATGGCAAACTCCCGCTGCATGGTCTGCTCTACATCAAACAGTGCGCAGGCAACACTGCCGCGGCTGGCTGAAATCATTTGTTCTATATTGAAGTTGAAATTACTGAACAGCGTGGTAATTTTAGAAATAATGCCCGGCACATTTTTATGCAGCACCACCACTCTAGTGGGCGACTTGAGACTACCTAAGGAGATTGCTGGGAAGTTGACGGAGTTGGCTATATTTCCGTTATTCAGATAATCCTGCACCTCTTCTACTACCATAACAGCACAGTTTTCTTCCGATTCTTCAGTAGATGCTCCTAAATGAGGAATGATAATTGTGTTAGTAAAAGCGACATTCTTTTCGTTAGCAAATTCGGTAACATACTTGCGTATCTTTTCACTTTGTAGAGCAGCACCCACAGCTTCCTCATCCACAAGAGAATCCCTAGAAAAGTTAAGCAGTATGACCCCTTCTTTCATCATAGCAACCTGCTGAGCCCCAATCATCATACGGGTAGCATCCATAAGGGGTACATGGATAGTGATATAATCACACTCTTTAAGCACTTCTTCTAGGTTTTCTACATGACGTACCGAGCGAGATAGCCGCCAGGCGTAGTTAACTGAAATATAGGGGTCGTAGCCATATACTTCCATTCCGAGGCTTACAGCGACATTTGCCACCAGATGCCCTATAGCACCAAGACCAATAACGCCCAGCTTCTTACCACGCAGCTCGGTACCTGCAAAGTTCTTTTTGCCCTTTTCCACCTTTGCGCCGATATCCGGTGTTGCTTCCAGAGTACGCAGCCAGTTTATGCCGCCTACTATATCGCGGGAGGCCATAAGCATTCCGGCGATAACCAACTCCGCCACGGCATTTGCATTAGCGCCGGGGGTATTGAATACCACTATACCCTGCTGCACGCAGGCATCCAATGGGATGTTGTTGACCCCTGCCCCTGCCCTTCCAATTGCCCGCAGGCGGGAAGGCAGTGTTTTGCCATGCAAGTCCGCAGAGCGTACTAACCAGCAATCGGCATCGCCGGCATCATGAACAATGGCATAATTTGCGCCTAAACGCTCCAGCCCTTTGGGAGAAATAGGGTTTAAACAGACAACATTGCGTTCCTTCATTTTTTATACTCCTTCTCAAATGCTCGCATATAGGCGGCTAATTTTTCTACACCTTCAATGGTTATAGCATTGTAAATGCTGGCACGCATACCGCCTACCGAGCGGTGACCTTTAACATTAACCAGGCCTTCTTTCTTGGCGCCAGCAACGAAAGCCGTGTCTAGCTGCTCATCCCCTGTAACAAAGGTAACATTCATAATGGAGCGACTGTCCTTATGCGCGGTACCAACAAATAAATTGCTTTCATCCAGCACATCGTACAACAACTTTGCCTTACGCTGATTTACATCCTGCATTACAGAAAGACCACCCTGCTTTTTAAGCCATTTAAACACCTTGCCGCATATGTAGATTGCATAACAGGGAGGTGTGTTGTACATGGAATTATTTTTAGAGTGGGTTGAGTATTTTAGCATAGTTGGCGTATAAGGCAACACTTCGTCTCGAATTAAATCCTTACGGATAATTACAAGGGTTACACCTGCAGGACCAATGTTCTTTTGAGCCCCAGCATAAATGAGACCATACTTGCTGACATCCACAGGCTCAGACAGAATACAGGAAGACATATCAGCCACCAACGGAACAGAACCGGTTTCGGGCAAGGTCCAAAACTTGGTGCCGTAGATTGTATTGTTTTCGCATATATGAACATAGTCTATGCCTTCACGGAAGGCAAGACCTTTTACTTCCGGTACATAGGCAAAATTGTCATCCTCACTGGAAACCGCAATGCTGACATCAAGATATTTTTTACCTTCCTGCATGGCTTTCTTAGCGAAGCTCCCAGTAACCAGATAATCCGCCTTGCCGTTTTTTGATAGGTTCATTGGCACCATAGCAAATTGGGTAGAAGCACCACCCTGCAGAAATAGTATGTCATATTCATCAGATATACCCATCAATTCCCTGAGGGTCTGCTGAGCATCACTCAATATGCCCTGAAACGCCGGGGAACGATGGCTCATTTCCATAACGCTCATGCCACTGCCTTCAAAGTTAAGCATTTCATCCGCTGCTTCACGAAGCACATCTTCAGGCAAGCAGGCGGGACCCGGTCCAAAATTATACACTCTTCCCACTTTTTACTCCTCCTTCTATACTTTACAAGCATATATCATAGGAATCATAGTTAATCTTAAACTTATAACATTCACACTGTCAATGAAATCAGTGAAACGGGTTTCGAAAATACCAATTCAAAACATTTGTTGATGAAACGGGTTCAACACTGAAGCAAATAGCTGATTTACAGCGGTTGTGAAGACCTTGTTGCCATACTAAAGTATGTTATTTCGAGGTTGTCACTTCCAGTAAACATTCTTAAGTATGTTTTCCTCGACGAGAATAATGGTTATAATTTCATTTATAAGCATATATAAATGGAATAGCACCTCATTTTATTATTCATCTTGCCATACACTTTTAATCACTCCTGTAACTTGACTGTACTATTTTTTTTGTAGTATTATCCATCCATTATATTAAGAAAGGAAATATAGTGAAATACAACATATTTGTAGGTGGTATTCATATAGAATCATCCACATTTACACCTTATCGTTCGGGAGAAAAGGATTTTCATATTACAAGAAACGATGAGCTTTTAAAGCGCTACCCTTGGGTAGATAAATATAAAGACAGGATAAATCTTATACCAATTATGCACGCAAGAGCTCTCCCCGGTGGCATAGTAAAGCGTAGCTTTTATGATAAGTACCTAAAAGACTTTATGCAGCAGCTTGACTTGGCTTTAAATCAAAACAAACTTGATGGCTTTTTTCTTGATATACACGGTGCTATGAGCATAGAAGGCACTTTAGATGCAGAAGGCGATTTTATTCGCGTTTTAAGAGACAAAATTGGTTTTGGTGTACCAATTTGTGCCTCCATGGATTTACATGGCAACATATCCCAAACCTTGTTTGACTTAAGCACTGTATTAACCTGTTATCGCACAGCACCGCATATAGATACCGCACAAACGCGTGAGCGTACATTAACTAATTTGCTTGCTGTTCTTGATGGGCGCAAACAAGGCAAAAAAATAACAAAGACAATGGTATCCATACCAATTCTACTACCGGGCGAACAAACCTCAACGCAAGTAGAACCAGGCAAAAGTCTTTATGCCCAAATACCTAGGCTTTTACAAAAGGAAAATATTTTAGATACTTCCATTTGGATGGGCTTCCCATGGGCAGACCAACCTCACAGCCGCGCCACTGTTTGTGTATACGGTTTTAATAAAGATGATACTATCGCCTGTGTAAAAGAGCTTGCAGATAAGTTCTGGGACTATAAGAACGATTTTAGCTTTGTAGGTCCTGTTGCTTCACTTAAAGAAGGGCTTCAAAATGCCCTCAAATCAAAAGAAAAGCCTTACTTTCTTTCAGACACGGGCGATAATCCCGGAGCAGGCGGTGATAACGACACCGTACTAGTATTAAGAGAAATTTTAAACCTAGGCGCAGAAAAGCTTAAGAAAATAGCACTCGTTTCTATTAAAGACGAACAAACTATTAAAGAGCTTAAGTCTAAGCAAATTGGCGACTATGTCGATGTTAAGCTAAGTGGTAAAATAAACCGTGCTTTAGGCGGTCCTGTGAGTGCAACTATGCAGATTATAAACAGGTATTCGGATACCATAGCCGGAGATAGCCTTGTTTTAAAAAAGGACAAATTAAGCCTTGTTGTAACCTCAAACAGATATCAATTTGCAACTGAAGCAAGTTTTCAGAATGCAGGTCTTGGTTCTTATCAAGATTATGATATTATTATAGTCAAAATGGGTTACCTTGAGCCGGACCTTAGCAGCGCTGCAAAAGCATGGACAATGCTTTTAACCCCAGGCTCTGTAAATCAAGATTTAAAGAGCTTAAAATTTAGAAATCTCGCTCGTCCTTTATATCCCTTTGATGATGATTTTACACCTTGTTTAGATGTTTATGCTCGGGAAGCTTGAGAGATCCAAAGTTTTTACCCTTAATACTCTGTGGAAGGTTGTATCATTCACAAAATGTACATTTTGTGAATGATATGAACGCTCGCATAATATTTGATAACGACAAATTTTATAAACGTGGTATAATAACAATAATAGGGAATGCATTCCCCCACCTTAAAACAAAGGAGATGTGTAATGAAAAAATATCTTGTTGAAGTATGCTGTGGTTCGGCGGAGGATACAATACAGGCAGCCATTGGCGGTGCAGACCGCGTAGAGCTTTGCTCAAATTTGTTTCAGGGTGGTCTTACACCTACACTCGGCATGGTAAAGGCAGTGCGCGAACAATCAAATATTACACTTAATACCATGATTCGCCCCCGTGAAGGCGGTTTCTGCTATACTAAGACAGAACTTCTTGTTGCGAGACGTGATATGGAAGCTTTCCTTGAGTTTGGTGTTGACGGTCTTGTATGCGGGTTTTTAAATGAAGATGGCACTATTGATATTAAGCTTACAGAAAAATTTGTGCGCCTTGCAGGCGATGTGCCTGTCACCTTCCACCGCGCTATAGATGTTGTACCCGATTGGAAGAAAGCTATTGACCAACTCGCGGACATTGGCGTAAAACGTGTGCTTACAAGCGGTCTTGCTCCAAATGTGCTTTTAGGACTTGATACCGTTAAAGAAATGATAGAATATGCGGGTGACCGCCTTATCATCATGCCGGGGGCAGGTATCACGCCTGTTACTGCAGATAAGGTGGCTCAATATACGGGTTGCAAGGAAATGCATGTATATTTTACTAAAACACAATCAGATAAATCCACTTTAAACAACCGTGCTATATTCTACGGTTCTGCACTCTATCCTTCTGAAACGGATTACCCTGTAATAGACTCTGAGCAAATTAGGAGAATAACGCACAAATAATAACATTTAAAGATGAATATATAAAAGAAAGGTAGTTTTATGCATCACGATTGGTTTTTATCTGGTAAATATGGTCTGTTTATTCACTTTGGGCTTTATTCAATCCTAGGCGGTGAATACAATGGCAAAAGAACAGATTTTCTTTCAGAATGGATTATGCTAAGTTTAGACATACCTGTCAAAGAGTATGAAAAACTTACATTGCAGTTTGACCCCGTACATTTTAATGCCGATGAAATATGCCGCAAAGCTGTTGAGTGGGGCATGAAATATATATGTTTTACCGCCAAACACCATGATGGTTATGCTATGTTTCGCTCCTATGCAGACCCCTACAATAGCTTTGATAATTCCAAGTGCCGACGCGATTTTGTTAAAGAGTTAGCTGACAGTTGCCGCAAATATGGTATTGTTTTTTGCCTCTACTATTCTCAGGCGCAGGATTGGCATCATAAAGACGGCTATCGAGCATATCAAGATAATTCNAAAATAAATTTTCGCCGTTACCTTGATGAAAAATGTATCCCCCAAGTTAAAGAAATTTTATCAAATTACGGCGATATCGGCATGATATGGTTTGACACATCCATGGGTATGACCTATCAAGAAAGCAAGGAGCTTGTTAATATCGTACGCTCATTGCAACCAAATTGCCTTATTAATGGCCGTATCGGCAACAACCTTGGGGATTATATGACCACGCAGGATAACCACATACCAGCATATCCAATAAAAAAACCATGGGAGATACCTGCAACCTTAAATTCCTCTTGGGCTTATAAGCATTTTGATAACGATTGGTTGACTCCTGAAAATGTATTACAAAAATTTCTTAATATAGTAGCGCGTGGCGGCAATTACCTGCTCAACATCGGTCCTAAGGGAGATGGTTCAATACCTGAAGAAAGCGTAAAAATACTTGATACCATAGGTATGTGGCTTAAAAAAAGCGGTGAATCTATATATGGCACACACGCTATAAACACCTATGTTTATGAAGCGCCAAATCTGCGCTTTACACATAAAGATTATGAGTTGTTTGTGCATGTACTTGACCCCCACCGTTTTGCGGGCAAACAAATTTCCTTACAAAATATAGCTAATACCGTTAAACAAGTTAACTGGATAGGTCGTTCTGATTTAAACTCAGATAATATGTTAAGGATTTCAAAAACGCTTGATGGTGACCCTTACTGGGGACTTAACATACCTGAAAATTTAGATGAATGTATGGTTCTCTCCGCTAAAATAGTTACAGAGGAAAAAGACTTTATACAAAAAATGCTTTAAAGAATACAGCTACATCGCTGTATACCCGCTGTGCAATACATGACACCAATAAATATGCTTTGATGAACAGAGTAGTTATATATATGCACTTTAAAACATAAAAAGGAGAAATAACATGAAAAGAATTACAATTGCCATTGCGGGATGTGGAGACAGAGGTCTTAACACGTATGCCTATTGTCAGGAAAAATTCCCAGATTTGATGCAGATTGTAGCTGCAGCTGATATTAGACCGGAACGGCTTAAAATTATTAAGAAACAGTTCGGGCTTACAGACAAGCAGTGTTATTCAGACGCCAATTCTATGTTGGAACAGCCAAAGCTTGCGGACGCTATATTTATATGTACAGGAGATAAAATGCACTATCCCCANGCGCTTGCTGCCCTAAACAAGGGATACCATATCCTGCTCGAAAAACCGATAGCTACTACTGAGCAAGAATGTATTGATATTGCAAAGCTAGCCGATGAAAAAAACCTTTATGTTGTAGTATGTCATGTGCTGCGCTATACGGTTTTTTACCAGAAATTGAAAGAGCTACTAGATAAAAAAATTATAGGTGATGTGGTTTCTATTCAGGCAATTGAAAAGGTTGGTTATTGGCATCAGACACATTCCTATGTACGCGGAAACTGGCGCAATACGGAAGAAAGCTCACCTATGATTCTAGCAAAGTGCTGTCACGATATGGATATACTGCTATGGCTAACAGACAAGCACTGTAAAAGCGTTTCCTCATACGGCAATCTTATGCTGTTTAAAGAGGAAAATGCCCCAACCGGTGCACCTTTACGCTGCACAGAACCATGTCCTGTAGCAGATACATGCCCATATAACGCCGTAAATTTCTATATGGGCATGGTAAAAAAAGGCGAATACGGTTGGCCTGTAAACGTATTGCATAACGAGCCAACAGAAGAAAACATCATGGAAAGCTTAAGAACCGGTCCTTACGGTAGATGCGTATATCACTGCGACAACAATGTCGTTGACCATCAGGTGGTCAACCTCCTGCTTGAGGGAGGAACTACTATTAACTTTACCATGTGCGGTTTCACTGCGGATGGCGGTCGTGAACTGCGAATTATGGGAACCTTGGGTGAGATTTATGGTAATGTTCATAACAAGAAAATTTCCGTAATGCCATTTGGTAAAGAAGCCATTGATATCGATATCAGTAAACTAACTGATGATTTTTCTGGACATGAAGGCGGGGATGCTCGAATGGTTGAGGAATTCCTAAGGTTACTAAACGGAGAGCCAGTATCTAAATCAATTACCACTATAAGCCGCTCTGTAGAAAGTCATCTGGTAGCACTGGCTGCTGAGCGCTCAAGGCTTAATAATGGAGAGTCTTTGATACTGTAATACATGATAAATGTCACATACATAAAAACAGCTTAAAGAATTATAAAATTATAAATCAATATAAACAATTCTATAGGCAAATCGGCTTTAGCAATTAAGTTAGAGCCGTTTTTTTGTCATTATCTAAGTAGGATGTTATGACATAAGACAATTCAGCACCACATCATCTCTGTTAACAATAATGTGTGAAATATATTACTTTTTTTACCAAAAAAAGTGTTCTAAATTATTGAAATATTTATTATAATGTTATATAATCTTCTAAATTCAAGTGTCATTTGATATTAAAAGGAGACCACTTAAAAAATGGAGTTATTTCTGACTAAATTCAATGAAAGAAATTATTGGATACTATCCTTACTTATCATTTTTTCCTTCCTCACATTTACTTCCATCTTTGACATGCCAGATATTTATCTTATAGACACTGAAATTCACTCTTTTTCTGAGGGCTGGATTTGGAATAATGGTAATAAAGACATAAGAATTGATTTGCCTTATCAAATTAATCTGGGAAAGACTGAAACTTTAAAAATAGAAAACACCCTTCCTGATAATTTAGAATCTAAAGATACTATAGCTTTTAAATCCTATATGCAGTCTGTAGTTGTAAAGATTAATAACAAGACGGTGTATGAAATAGATTATGACGAGAGTAAGTTCTTAGGTAAAGATTTCGATAATTTCTGGGTATTTATTGACACTGAACCCGAACACAAAGGCAAGGAAATAGAGATTTCTCTCTTTTCAAATAGAGACGCCTTGCACGGATATGCCCCCGAAGTTATCATAGGCAATAGAGTGGGGCTTTTAAAATATATTTTTAATTTAAAAGGTGTTGGAAACATCTTATCTTTCCTTATATTCATAGTAGGACTTGCCACAATTTTAATATATCTTTTCGCAGGGACGCACAAAAGAGGTAATAAAAAAGTCCTTTATCTGGGTACATGTGTATCCATTATTGGATGCTGGTTATTAGGCGAATCGGGGTTATTACAGTTTATTACACCAAATACATACCTTATTACTCGAATCACCCCAATTATGCAATTGATTTTTCCCATATCCATCAGTCTGTATATAAAAGAAACCGTTCCTATGAAAAAAAGGCTTGCAACAGATATTATAGCAACGTTAGCAATTGTAAATACAGTTATAAGTCTGCTCCTCGAGTATTTTAAAATATTAAGTCTTTTCGATTCTCATATCATATCATTATCCATTATTACACTGACTTTTATGTATTATATAGTGGTATTTCTTATTGAAACTATTGTTTACAACAATAAAAGAGCTAAAAAAGAGTTTCTGGCTTTATCTATCTTTTTCGTTTCTGCATTAATTGAGATAGTTCACTATTATATAAGCGGACAAAAAGAAACTACTTATTTTATACTCGCCGGTATTACAATATATATTATTCTAATTATTACCCACCAAATCCATGATTACAAAGACAGAATAAAAATATACAATGAAAGAGAATTCTACGAAAGTATGGCATATACTGATGCACTCACTAAGGCGAAAAACCGTAGAAGCTACATAAATGACTTAAATAATATTACCAATCCAACGGGAGTAACCATAATACAAGTTGATACCGACAGACTTAAGTATATAAACGATTGTTTCGGTCACGCCTACGGAGATCAAGCAATAATAAATACTTATAAAGTCATCACTAAATATTGTGATCAAATCGGTAGAATATACCGTGTAGGTGGAGATGAATTTTCCGCAATAATTAAAAATGTTAAAAGAGATAAAATAGACGAGATAGTTGAAAAAATCCAGGAAGAAGTGAAATTAATAAATGCCGAATGTGAGTACGATTTTTCAATTTCCATAGGAGTTGCGGAATATAATGCATCTCTGGATAAAAATATTCATTCTACGATTGTAAGAGCTGACTATAATATGTACGAACATAAGAAAAGACTAAGGGGTACCACACCGCAAAAATATTCTATAAATAGTTTAGTATGACGTGCAATGTATATCTGCATACTATGTCTGATTCATAAAAAGAACTTTATTAATATTTATAATGAAAATATTCAAATAGAATATCACAAGCAAAATAATTCTAATTAGTACTTACAACTACTATTGCTACAAAGATTTAGATTGTAAATCATTTATTTAAAAATTTTTTCTGCCTTTATTTGGGTCGTTCTTTTAATCCAAAATTTGTGGTAAAAAGAATTATTTTGTTTCAAAATTACTTATAGCACTATCATCCTTATGCTAGATAATCTGTGTAAACAATATTGTTATGAATTTATAGACTTTTTTCTCGAAAAACGGGTATTCAAACAAATTGACTTTTCAATTATGATAAGGTTATACCAATCCAATCTGTACATCCCCGATACTAGTGTCATCCACTTAGTAAAGAAGCAAATGGTTGATGTGCAGTAAGCAAATCCCGTGTGAATGCAGCATGTACTCATTGCTCAAAGTAGATGGCACAGACAAACACCTCAGAATGAATAAAGGAGGAACCTCAATGAAACAAATGTTTGTTTATTTAATCATTTTGGTCTTAATGACCACTCTTTCCCTTCCAATCGCTCTTGCCCAGCAGGGTACAGCCATAGGTCTACCTAGTCCCATCTTTGAGGCGACCGCCGAGGAGGCTGCCAAGGCATCAGGCACCTTTGGTGCCAAACTGCCTGAAGGGGCGATGGACATCAGCTATTCATACATCAAAGGTAAGGATAGACCTGTCATTTTTCAGGTTATTTTTACTTGGGAGGAAGCCAAGTGCTCTATTCGTGTATTCAAGGGCACGCAGATAGAAGACTTGTCTGGCATGTTCTATCCATGGGCATATGATGAAGAGATAACTATTGGTGTTTACCCTAGTCATGTGATGTATAACGAGGGCGAGGTTGGCGTGGTGATTTGGTATGACGAGCATAATGAGCTGGTGTACAACGCATCCATAGAGGGCGACGTTACACTAGAAAAACTGATGGATTTAGCTATAGTCAACACCAAATAAAAGCAGCAGCTTATACTCTAACGTAGCACCAATTCCCTATCTGATGCTCTAATCGCCCTATATTAGAGACACCAGACGATTCTGCGCTGCTTGCCTTAATTTAAACATTTATCTAACAAGAACATTAAAATTAAAGAATCATTTAAAAGGAGAGGATACTATGAAAAAAATCGTTGCTCTTGTAACTTTGATGGCATTGCTGATAGGGCTGATTCCCGCATATGCCTCCATATACGACCCCGGCGCAGGGAACATGTTTATCCAGACAGAGAATAAAAAATCCGTCAACATGCGAGAAGAGCCAAATACTGACGCTAATATCCTTACCACCATCCCTCATGGCAAGACCGTGCTGGTATACAGCAACTTTATGAGCGATCAGTGGGCACACATTCAATATGGCATGTTTAACGGTTATGTTATGCGAAAATTTCTGGCGGAAAAGAAAATCATGTATATCAAATCAGGTAATGGCAAATCCGTTAATATGCGTGAAGGTCCTAGTACCGACACCAGAGCAATAACCTCTCTCCCCTACGGTTCGGGCGTAATAGTATTCGGCGATTTTGAGAGCGACCAGTGGTTGCATGTTCAGTATGGCATGTACAACGGGTATATGATGAGCAAGTTCTTGAAGGACCAAGAGCCAGCGCCCTTTGTACCACCAACGCCCAAACCCACACCTGTACCAACAGCTAGACCTACCGGTATGCCAACATACATACCAACGACAGCACCGACGGCTACCCCGTCGCCTGAGCAACGCCGTGTAAATGAAATCAAAGAAGCGCAGACGCTGGGTATTGTACCCCAAGGTATGAAAACCGACGGCACCGCCACCTGGGATGACCTTAACAACCTGCTGACCAATGTAATACGTCTTAAAACAAGGAACCCCGCAGCCCAGCGCACCCATGTGTACCTAACAAAGGAGGAGTATCTGGCTTCAAGCGCAGGCGCTCAGTACAACATGGTGCTGCGCGGCGTAGCTGCTGCCGAAATGTACGGCGCAATGCTTGATATAGGCGATAACAAGCATGTAAATAACCTAACCAATGACCCCTTTATCGCCGACTATACGGACATTAGTTTGGCCCAACAGTACGCTGGACGAACCGCCCCGTATAATCCTAACGACTGGCGAACCAAAGACCTAGGTGAGATGGTGCTCTCTGTTTTGGACCATACTGATGCACGCACAGGCGAAAGCGTGTTCAGCCTAGATGTGGAGTACAAGTTTTACCCAACCCACCCCCTCACTCATGAAGATGCCATTTTGGCAGCGCTTCGTCTGTATAATTCCTGCAGCAGCTATGTGGGTACTGTGGTGGTGTCCCATAACCGTCCGGTCAATCTGCGTAAGGGGCCTTCCACTAAGCACGCTATCGTGGGTAGGGCAGACCCCGGCACCAGCTTCTCAGTGGTAGCAGTAGAAAAGGGTGGCGAATGGTACAATGTATTGCTGCCTGACGGCAAAACAGTTTACATATCCGGAAGCATGGTAGCATTTTACCCACAATAATCCTATACTCACTTGAAATTTTATTGATAATATTATCGAATCAACACAAATGAAAGGATATATTATTTTAAAAAAGGATGATATTAATGAAAAAAAGTTTAATACTTGTACTTGCTGTTATCATGGTATTTTCATCGCCTATGATTTCTGCTTACGCTAACCAAGACGATGTATGGAATACAGTCCATGAAGCGTATATCTATGCGTTTCCCTTGGTGCTTATGGATGCAACAAAAATAGTATCTATAAATACGGAAGAACCGGATCTCATTAAAGGCAAGGCACCCATAAATCAGTTGATGCATGGTACGAAACTTGCAGATGCTGACTTTAAAACTATCGTTTCCCCGAATGTTGACACAGTATATTCTTCAGCATGGTATGATCTAAGCGATGAACCTATAGTATATGTCTTCCCTGAAACAGACAGGTTCTGCAATGTGCAAGTCTTTGACGCCTGGACAAATACGGTTTGCGTGTTTGATAAGGCAGGCGCCTATGCCGTTACCCTTGCTACTTGGGAAGGCGAGCTGCCGCAAGGCGTAACCCGCATAAATGTGCCTACTGCTACTGCTTGGTCAATCACTCGTACCGTTTTATCCGGTGAAGAGGACTTACCGAATGTCCGTGATATACAAGAAAAAATGAAGCTTCTTCCCCTGTCAGCTTATGTGAGCGGTGGTGAATATTCTCCCGAAAAAGGCAGTTATTCTAAGGAGAATGATTATGTTCCGATACAAAAAGTTTTGTCACTTTCACCAATGATGTTCTTTGATAAGGCAAACGAACTTATGAAAACAAACCCGCACGCTGCGGCTGATGCAGAAATAATTGATAAACTCGCAAGCATAAATGTAGGTCCCGGTATGGACTTTGACCTGAGCATTCTTTCTGGCGATGTTGAGGCACAGTGGAAGAAAATGCTTCAAGCTCTGGAAGCAGAGGTTACAAATGTGGTGATGAAATTTTCGGTTAAACTTGGGCAATGGAGCTATTTCGGTCCTCCCATTGGTAACTTTGGCACAGAGTATAACTATCGTTGTGCAATTGCGCTGGGCGGACTGGGTGCAAACACGGTTGATGTGGCGCTTTATATGACGACAGATTTTGACAATTCAGGTGAGATACTTACAGATGAAAAAAACTATGTCTTGCATTTTGAAACCTTCCCTCCCGTTTTGAAAGACGGATTCTGGTCTGTCACAGCTTACGGCAGCGACAAATTCCTCATTGGCAATCCCATTGACAGATACTGTGTCAATGATAGGACTGACTTTGTTTTGAATGAAGATGGAACACTTGACATCATTTTATCAAAGAAACAGCCGGACAACATTGCAAACTGGCTGCCCATCTCCGGCACTTTCCATTTTATCCTGCGCATTTATACCCCAGATATGGATGCTCTTTCAAACTGGATGGCTCCCGTTATTCGTGTTTTGAATTGACATAACTCTTTCATATGGAGGTATTTCTGCTTTTATACATAAAAAACATAAGGCAGAAATCGGAAACTCTTACAAGCTCATCTTGCCCTTTGCGGGTTTACTCCTCTAATACGGATTTCATCTGTAGCTGCACGATATGCTATATAGGGTCTACTATAGAAAGTGTAAAACACCCAAGCGCCATACTCAAAGATAAGAATATGGCGGCTTGGGTGTTTATTAGATTTATAGGACGTTTGCCCAACTACTTAATAATCTCCTGCATATGCTCAAACACGTCCTTTACATCGGTGTCGTAGGTAACTCTGTTGCGCATAGGCAGCAGCACACTTGTATCGCCTGCAAGGGTATCCGCAATGCTTATGGGTTTGCCAAATTTAAACGATTCGTCGCCAAGATCAGCGGCATTATCCGCCACGGTAGCTTCTGTACTCGCTGTGCACAGTAACACCTTCTAAGATCTGGTAGTTTACAGTCAACTGGCAATCTTTAACAGAAGCGGTAGCTATGCCCACCCTAAACATGTTGCTGGCAACCAACTGGAAAGTCTGCTCGCCGTCCTGATTTATATCAAATTTACTCGCTTACCTTATCGCCTCTGCCAAGGTCAAGCAATGAACCAACCAGTTGATTCCCTGTATCTGATATAAGGTAAACATTTTGGCTTTCCAAATCGTAGTCCACGGCATATTCCCAGGCTTTCGTGTTAAATACGCCGCTTACAGAAAAAAGGTAACATTCTTTTTCGTCGATGTTTATCACATCAACACATGTGATAAACATGGGTTGTTCTTTGCTGTAATCTGCACCTTTAATCAGTTTTTCTTTAAGTACAAGATTGAACAGCCCGTTTGCGGCATCAAACGGTGTCAAATTATCACCGGGGTCGCTCTTCAAAAGAGAATTTGTAAAAACACCCTCAACAATCAGTTCATCAGCAATCAAGTCGCCATCACCAAGGTCAGAATCATCTTCTCCTCTGCCGCCTGCGTGGATTATAAAGAACACACTTCCTTCGTATGGTTGGTTTATAGGCAGTACCGGCAAACCACACACCGCCATGTCCTCCGGGTTTTGAAAAGTGACAGGCTGCCCTTCCGATTGATAATAAACAGTAGTTACTTCCATGTTGCGCTTGAGTGTGCTTAAAAGGCTATCCATCATAAACCAGTTAAGGCTCACTGCATCATAAAAGCGGAATCCTTCCTTAAATTCGCGGTCATCAATCCCTGCGATGAGAGTAGAATCTTTTGACCAGTCAACGATTATACTTTCGTCATCAGGGAAAAATACATCGTTTAACTTGAAGTCCAAACCTGTCCACTCAGACAATCCGTCGGCAAGCGCAAAGGCTATTAGTGATTGAGATGCGGGCTTGTTTTCCACTGGCATGGTTATCTGCTTTTCCTCTAAGGCACCATCTGAGAAACCGCCCGAAAAATCGGCGCACAAGGTCAGGTTGAGCGTTCCTATGGATGTTAGGGCTGCACTGACACAAACGCATAATGAGATTATCAGTATCAGCAGAATCGGGGGTACATGTTTTTTCATTCGCATATTTTATCTATCCTTTCTTGCACTATTCTATGAGCTTTTTCTGTGCGTTTTTTTAATTTTATAATTAATTTTTTTTAGAAGCGCTTCAGTATACTTAATGCAGAAAATCCCAAGCTTTATTGCCTATGTCACGGATTCCTTAAGAGTTTTTCGAACTACTGACGAGCGTGCCGCCTTGCTATGGAAGAACGATACCAAAATCACGTGTGAATGTGTCGGTATTTTCCAAGAACGAAACAAACTGCTCGCTATCGCCCTCAATTTGTGTTTCATCGGTGAGAGCATTAGTGTTGAGCATCTTTACAAAACCAAGCTTCGCCGCACTTATGGTTATGTCCGCCTCAGGCAACGCATTTTCCGCGTCCGCTAGACGGTAGTTGATGACTGAATTACGAACCATTACATGTGCCTGTTCAAGTGAGTCGGTCAGCTTCACATTGAAGGTAAAATCATCGTCCTGGCATTTTATGCCGTCGTACTTGATCGCTAAAAAGTCTAGTATCAAGTCAAGCGTCATAGCGCTGACAATATCCACAGATATAAACTGGTAATCCGATGCCAGCGGTGTGCCATGGCGTAACTCTGTTGCACCTTGTATATAGGCATTGCGCCAGATGGCAGACTCCGCCTGATAACCAAGCTGCTCAAGCGCATCTGCCAGCAGTGCACGTGCTTCCATATTCTGCGGATCGGCAAATATCACCCTGTTCAGCACCTCAGCAACCCAAGCGTATTCCCCTTTATCGTAATCTGCCTGTGCTAGGCGCAGAATCGCCTCTGCACCGCCCATGTACTCAACATATTTCTTCGCAGCATCCTCCTGCATAAGTGGATTAAGGTTTGAAGGATTAGAATCGTAGAAACCAAGATACCTCTGCGCAACAGCACGTGCATTGTGGCTGACCGTGCCATAGTACCCATGTGTAGTCCATTCCTTCTCAAGCGCACTTGGAAGCACTACCATGCGCCCGACTTCGTTTAATGTATAGCCTTTGTTCAAAAGATTCAGCGTACGGTCGTGGATAAATTTATATGTGTCGCGATGGTTCTCCAAGTAGGTAATACAAGTTTCGTTGCCATAACGCGGCCAGTTGTGAGAGGAGCAAATGTACTCCATATCCGGCCAACTGACGATTGCTTCATCAATATATTTCGCCCATGCAAGTGCATCACGAATCTCAGCACCTCGTAGTGTATATACGTTGTGCAGCGTGCCATTCACGTTCTCCGCTCCAAAAAGTGTCTTGTACTTGGGTATGTATGTGTTCATCTCTGCAGGTGCCTCAGTGCCCGGTGTCAGCTGGAATTGGACTTCAAGTCCGTCAACCACGACCGACTGGTTGACTTTAATAACATCAGTCGGCGCAATCAGCGTGGAGGTCTGACCATAGATGCTCTTACCCAACCCTGAATCCACAGCGCCATACTGACCTGGACGCTCAGCTGAAAACTGATAGACGGCACGCCTGCCCATCGCCGCACCTACATAGATGTTTTCGGAAGCAACTTTCTCCATGAATCCATCTGGTGCGAACACGCGTACCGAGCCATCAGCGATTTGCTCTTCAGTCACAAATATTTTTGCGCCGCTGTAGTGGTCGGTGTGGGTATGCGAGTAGGAGATTGCGTATATAGGACGAACGCCCAAGTTCTTTTCCACAAGATCAAACGCTGCCTTGGCGCATTCCATACTGGACGAAACATCCATCACAAACCAACCATTGTCAGTCTCAACGAAGGTTACATTAGCGATCGAGTAACCTCTCACCTGATATATACCGTCTGTAACTTTGTACAAACCGTAGTTAAAGTTCAGCCTAGACTCTTCCCATAACGACGGATTCACACTGCCCGCATACTCATCGGTATTGAGGAAACCGTACATCTCCTCAAGATCAATCAGTACTACTTTCGGGTCAATCATTGAGCGGATTTTGCCATCACCACGATCAATCAGACCGTATGTCGCAAACTCCTGTTCTTTCGCTAGACCAGAAAAATAGTTATCGTCACCGAAATTCAGATTGTATGATACTGTATGCTGGGTCGGCAACTTTGGCTGAAGGTCAGGTTCAGCAGAAACATCGGTCTTTTGGGTCAGCGCAATCGGCAGATAGGGTGTGGCCATCAGGGCAAAAATAGCCAAACAAGCAATCATTCGTTTCATAGTCCTCCTTTTTTTAATATAGGGTTATTGATGAAGCATCTTATTAAAATAATGGTCGCGCGTTATGTTTACGCGGAATTCGCCGGTTGCATCTCCACCAACGTCTTCGTATCTTGTCGGATAACACCGATATCGGAGATATACAGAATATGTATGTTTTTATGATAATTGAAAGGTCTTTTTTTAGGAATACCCGTTTTGAGGTAAAAAAGGCTATAAATTTTGAATCATAAATTATTGAGTAAATATTCACACATGCTATTCAACATTGTATAGCTACTCTATTATATAACTTTGTTCTGACGTCTGTTGAAAACTAGGAACAAAGTATATTTCTCCACAAATAAGGAAGTATCACTATGCAACATTCCAATCTGTTTTTTCATATGTAAATGCAATACTTTTTGCTTATTTTTGTAACACAAGCCAGCTAAACTTGAATTTTATGAACTTTTATAATTAATACCAATAGAAACAGGTTGGATAAATTAACTAATTAACATATAATAACTCTGCATTTCCATTTGCTGCTACTCTTACTCTGTGATAAAATAAAGCAAACAAAAATAGCTATTGGGTTGTTTTTTGAAAAAAGTGAACGATCTAGAAACATCAGTCCGTATCGCAGTTTATGATAAAATGTAAGTGTATATAATGTACCTATTTCGGAATGTATACGAATAAAGTAAACCATTCAAATATCTATTTGTAACTAGAGGGAGAACATATGGAGGATAAGGAGCAAAAAAGCAATGGTGGGCTCTCACAGGATGATGAGTCTACACTCATGTGGCAATTCGGTAGAGGACCAAATGCTGTTACAGAATACCTGTTTGGTGAGCCGTCTTTAGATTGTAGCTCAGATGACAAAAAAGTTGCAGCGCTGTCCGATGAGGAAAAGCGCACAATCTCAAAAATGGTGCACTTTTTCTTGCAGGCTCGTTATGAAAAAGCCTCTGCAGAAGCTGAACGCTGTTTGAATAGCCCTTACCCCNAGATCCGTATTTTTGCCTTACTGGCACACGCCATCGCAAATGTTGCACAAAATAATATCGAGATTGCCCAAAAAGACTTTCAAACTCTACAGCGAGAAGCACAACATCCTGAAAATGAGCGTTCTGCTGCGCTTAATGATGTTTATCGTTTCATTTTGTCTGTTTTTTTCCATCTTGGCGATGATATTGCTCCAATTCCGCCGAACAATCTCCTTTATTGTTCCGAGGGTATCCGACTTTATATAATGTATGCCCGTTCTTACTCGCTTTACCTAAAGCAGCAGTATGCACAAGCGCTGGGTGTAGCTGAAGCTGCACTAATTATGGCGACCGATCGTCACCCGATAATAAGTCTCTATCTTAATGTAACTGCTTCTATGGCAGCTATAAATCTATCACAATTTGAACAAGCCGACCGTTTTTTCCTTAATGCATTGGAAATAGCNAAACCTGAGGGTTACATTCAGCCNTTTATTGGACATCACGGACCATTGCAAGGACTGGTAGAAAAGCATATTCGCGAAAAAGAACCTGAACTATATAAATTGATAGCCGAAAATGTGGTACGCTTCAGACACGGATGGACAGAAGTTCATAATCCGCAATCCTCTAACAAGGTGACCAACCTGTTGACACCCTACGAATTTGCCCTAGCTATGATGGCAGCCAAAGGTAAAACCAATCAGGAAATTGCCGATTATTTCTATATTTCAATAAGCACTGTTAAATCCTATCTTTCAGTGGTATATCAAAAGCTAGGTATAACAAAGCGCAGTGAGTTAGATAAATACCTAAACAAATGATAGAAAAGAGAGTTACAAAAAACTTCTTTTTTATAAATATTTATTGATTAAGTATTTGAGCTAAAAAACATAACAGTGAGAATTTTTCTGTGCCAAAGGACGATTCTATGGTAAAATATACCTATGAATAAGAAACGACACCTTTTTCTCTGGGGCAGCCCACAAGCAGGGAAATCTACGCTAATTGATAAAATCTTGGTTTTCCATCCGCATTGGATAGTAAATGGATTCCGTACCTACACTGATTTTATAAAGAATCAAGAAGATAAATGCGTTTACATATCGCCCATACAGAATTGCCTCTGGTACAAAAAAGATGAAGCTTTAGTCGGTCTGCGAGGTCCTAAAGGCAGAAGAGGCTATCCAGGGGTCTTTGACAAGGTCGGCGTAAAAATCTTAGAGGATTTTAGAGATGCTGACCTCCTTATTATGGACGAGCTGGGCACTATGGAAAACGAAGCTTTCTCCTTTCAGAAGGCAGTACTTCAATTCTTGGACATGGATATCCCTATTTTAGGTGTAATTAAACGGGAGGAAACACCTTTTCTTGAAGCTGTAAGGCATCATCCCAAAGTAACTACCCTTGAAATCACACCGGAAAACAGAAACGACAGGCTACTTGAAGTTGATGCGTTCATAAACCAATCGGTCAGAGATTTTAGAACCTCTAAGAGTCGTCCCTCTTGCGGAGCAGTGGTACTGCGCAAAGTGGACGGTATCTGGGAAACGCTCATGATTAAAAGCCATCAGGATCATTGGTCTTTTCCCAAGGGACGCATTGAAGAAGGCGAAACAGAGCAAGAAACCGCCTTACGAGAAATCCTTGAAGAAACAGGACTTATCGTTCGCATAGATACTGCTTTTCGCAGGGAACTGCCTTCCATCAAACTCAACAACGCCCGATGTATTATCTGTTTTCTAGCATACTATGTTTCAGGGGAAGCCAGACCGCAGGAAAGTGAGATTGATACCATTGCTTGGGTACCGCTGCATGAAGCACCTAAAATGGCAGCACGGTATATCCAAGATGCGCAGGTGTATCTTGATGCCATTGCATACCTAAATAATGAAACAGAGCCGTACACGAACGACTCTGATGTATTTAATTAACAACCAATTTTAAAGCTTTATACTTAATATGATTTTTACTGCCCCTTCCACATCGTTGATATCTATACTAGGAACGCCATCCACCTGATATTCGGTATCTGTCATCAGAGCAATCAACTGATTGGTAGGGGTTATGGGTGCTTTGGAGTTGCCTTTTCTTAGCACTTCAATTTTGGGATAAGGCGTTTCCTTAGCACCTTCAACAAGCACAATATCGACTTCATTAAAAAAGGGAAGTATGTCAGGTATATCAAAGCTTCCGTCTTTAACCAACAAGAATTTTTCTCTATCAAAGATAACGCTGGCGAAGGCACCTGCTGCCTTGTGGCGGAAACTGTCAGTACCGGGGGTATCAGCGATAAACCGATGCGCATCATGCTTGATGGAGGCCACTTTCAGCCCGCGGGCTGAAAGGGTCTGAATTAGTTTTTCCATCAAGGTGGTTTTACCGGAGTTTTTTACCCCGGTGATACCTATAATCAAAGGTTTATTGTTCATTTCATTGTGGAGTATGCCATCAGCTCATCATATTGAGCATCAGTTAAATCATACTCATAGAATAGCTTAAAATATTCCTGTACTTCCGCCTTCAAATCATAATCAGCCAGCTCTGGATATAATGTATTTTGCAGCCACATCATGCCCAAATATCTCTGAACGGAAGCAGGAAAGCCCATCCAATTATAAGGTCCTACCGGCACCTTTACATATTTTTTGTTCGTAATGGCATCAAGGCATAACCATAATGGGTCTTTTCCGGCATTTTCGTAGGCATTCAAGTTTTCAAAGACAATCACTTCAGGGTTCCAAAGCAAAATCTGTTCTATATCCACCTCGTTACCTGTGCCACGGCTGGAAGGATTATCTACCACCGCAGCGTTTTCGGCTAGTAATTCAATCAGTTCCCCGTGAAAACTGCCTTTAGCAATAACATTCAGGGCGGTTTCTCCAACACAATAGAGCATATTTACCCGATTGTCGCCCACCTTTTCATTGATTTCCTGCATACGTGCATAGCTGTTGTTAAGATATGTTGCCAGAGCCTCACCTTTTTCTTCCTTACCCAACAGTTTTCCTAGCTCCTTATAGGCACTGCCAGCGTCTTTAAGATACATAGTAATATGCACGCAGGGAATACCCAACCGCGCCTGAATATCATCCATGTCCTCTTTGATGGTTTTCTTAGGTTCGCCCACATCTAAAATTATCTGTGGATCAAGTTTGGCAAGTTCTTCCAAATTAATTTCATCCTTGCCGCCATATAGTTGCCCGACAAGCGGCAAATCCTTTACCAAAGGCTCAATAAAAGGACGACTGATATCATCCAGCCTGCTAGATAGACCCACAAACTTTTCGGGTGCAATGGATAGTAAAACAAGCTGTGCTAAGGGACCGGTAGGAGCAATGCGTTCAATGTTTTTGGGCAATTCTACCGTACGTCCGGCAGAATCGGTGAAGGATACCGTTTCCTCCGCTAAAGTTGCAAAGGATAGAAGCAGTGTCATTGTAAGCAACAGGGACAAGAATTTTTTGAACATTTTTTGTTCTCCTTTCAAATTATATCTCAACAGGCATACAAAACCGGATGCGCCCTTCTTCAAGGCTTTCCACCCTTGCTTTAATGCCGTAAAGTTCGTTGATAAGTTCTACATTAACCACATCCTCCGGCGTTCCATCGGCTATGATTTTACCACCCTGCATGGCAAGGATTTGGTCGGAATAGGCAAAGGCTTGATTGGGGTTGTGGGTTGCCTGCAAGATGGTATAACCTTGCTTTACCAAGTTTTTAATGCATTGCATCACCCGAACTTGGTTGCCAAAATCGAGACTGGCTGTAGGTTCGTCCATGATAAGCAGCTTTGAATCCTGAGAGATGGCTCTAGCTATCAATACCAATTGCTGTTCGCCGCCGGATATCTGCATATAGTTTCGCTGTGCCAGTTCCTCAATGCCAAGGAGCTCAAGTGATGCCTGAGCACGCTTTAATTCCTTAATACCGGGTACTGAAAAGGCGGATAGATGTGCAGATGTACCCATAAGTACCATATCAAGTACTGAATAATTAAAAGCAGGATAATGAACTTGGGGAATATAGGCAATCAGCTTTGCAAGTTCAGCTAATGAAATTTTGCTTGTGTCTTCTTCATTAATCAGTACCTTGCCCTGAAAACCGATTAGCAGGTTTAAAATGCAGCGGAAAAGGGTACTTTTACCCGTTCCGTTTGGACCCAGTAAGGAAACTAACCTGCCTTCAGGAATAGCTAAGTTGATATCCCTCAACACCGTGCGTTGGGGGTAGGAAAAGCTCAGGTTTTGTACTTCCAGAATCATGAGCGGTCAGTCCCCCTGATAATCAGTGACAGGAAAAAAGGTGCGCCAATAAACGCGGTAAGAATACCGATAGGAATTTCCACCGCAAAAAGATTGCGAGAGATATTATCCACCAACAGCAAAAACAGGGCTCCAAACAACATGGTTGCAGGCATTAAATGCCGAAAGTTGCTGCCAACTAATTTTCTTGACAGGTGCGGAATTACCAGCCCCACCCAGCCGATTGTGCCACTAACCGCCACGGCAGAGGAAGTCACCAATGTGGCGCTTACAATTACTACTAAGCGAAGTCTTCTTACATTTACACCCATTGTACGAGCTTCATCATCTCCCAATGAAAGAATGTTAATGCGCCACCTTAAAAGAAATAACGGCAACATACCTACTAACATGGGAAAGACAGCAAAAGAAATATCGCTCATTTTTGCGCCGGATAGACTACCCATCAGCCAATAAGTAATGGCGGGAAGCTGGTTGGTAGGATCAGCTACCAGCTTTATAAAGGAAGTACCCGCAGAAAAAAGTGAGGATATCATGATGCCTGCCAGTACAAGACCTATGATTTGTTTTCCCCTAGTTCGCCTGCTCAGCAACCATACCAAAGCCACTGTTAAAAGACTGAAAAAAAAGGCGCTGAGGCTGACTAGACGGCTGGAAGCACCAGACAGAATTGCCAGCGCCGCACCAAAGGCTGCACCGGCGGATGCTCCCAAAATATCCGGAGCAGCCATCGGATTTTGAAAAATGCCCTGATAAGCAGCGCCTGCAGAAGATAAGCAGCATCCCACTAGACAAGCGAGCAATATGCGGGGCAAACGTACATTAAACAACACTGTTGCCATACGCTCGGTCCAAAAAGGTTCTATGTGGATTATTTTGGATAACATTATTCCGATAGTTTCCCTAGGTGAAATTGGATAGCGCCCAAGCGCAAACGAAAGAAGAACACCACCCAGCAGCATGACAGCCATAGCTGCGATGGTCAAACGTTCCCTTTTTCCATGATTTTTAAGCTTATCCATCTGCTACCACTTTGTAATAGCTTTGCCCATTGCAAGCCTTACATACCGGCTGCCCATCAATTATAATATGGCGGCAATCAGTTACATCTTCACCACATTGGCTACAATGAACCACTTCTATGGGTTTGCCCGGCATATCCCAAGGTTTTAAGTCAATTTCTACCTTTTGTACTTCAAACATTTCTTCATCAGGTAGGTTTTTATAAAAGGTAATCATGTCTTCGCCTTCTTCTGGGTGACGTCGATTTTTACGCCATACCCGCACTGCCTTTCCGGTGTTCAGGTTAATAAAACTGGCAGCTACCTTGCCAAAATCATAAAACTTGTAGGTACGCTTACCCACTTTGCAGCCGCAGACAGCGCCAATAGCATCCGCAGGACAGCGGTCACATTCCACAAAGACCATGATAGATTTGGGTTCCTTCTCAATATCGATATTCAGCTCCCCCATTGCAAGCCTAGCCATTTTTACACCGATACACTGACCGGAACAAAGATGCCCGTGGTACTTAACGGCAAGAGCCACATCTTCTTCAAATGTGCGCATTATCTTCCCTCCCAATGATAAACATTCCAAACCGCTTGGTATGCGGCAGATAATATCGATAGTCCATAATGTCGGCTTCTTGCAGATTGGCACGCAAATAGGATTCTTCCTCACCAACCTCACAAATCTTATAGGTTTTTACAAAGTCAACCGCTTCATCAAAGCTTGAAAAGGGCTGTCCATATTCCAAAGCATGGTGTTCCAACTGGTAAACGATGCCAAGCCGCTCCAGTTCTCTGCGTATGGAAGAAACAGAGCTACACTTGGTGCGTTTCGGCTTATTATCTTTCTTTGAATCTATAGGATCGGCATGGACAATATAAAAAAGCTTTTGCTTAAACAAATTTAAATAATGACTAGGATCATCAGAAAATTTGCCGTGAAAAAAAAGCATTAGCCCATAGTCCCAAGCGCCCTGCATTTTTGCCGCATCAACATTCATGGCAGTGATATTTTTAAGGTTTCGCTTAGCACTTTCTGCTTCAAGTAATTCTATTGCTCCTTGATCAATATCAACACAGGTAATATGCGAAAGATAATCTGCTAAGGCAAAATCAATCAATCCGATGCCGCAGCCCATATCGCACATTGTGCTTTTCGGAAGCATATGACGCATTAAAATATCTGCCAAATGTTTATGATAGCCGGTGTACTCACTTGCAGAAATAAACCAATCGGCAGATTTATTTCCCCAAAAAATTTCCAATTAAAAACTCCTTTCTTATTCGAAGGCTATGAGCGCACAAGAAAGAAGCAAAGAATTTTGTACACTCTCCTTCTCAAACACGGAAAGCTTGAACGTTTCCATTCAAACTCTCAAAGCTTGGGGCATATGCCGTTCAGCTTCGGGTGGTATAGACCACCGGCAGATTACCATGGGTTTTCCCTTTAGGCGCATCTGCTCGGAGATGAGCACAGCTACTCAATTGCAATAGCTGCAACATTGTTGTCATTGTACTTTATAAAGTTAATAAAGTCAACCACTTAATGCATATTTATTAATATGGGGGTATTATATAATAAAGTCACCACTCACACCAATGTTTATCATTCCAATCTGCTTTTCTTGAAAATGTTTTTAAACGCTTCTAAATCTTCCGGAGTGTTAAGATTTGTTAGCACTCGTTCTGAAAACCGCTCCGGTAATATCATTCTGAATGCTCCTAAGCTATCCATCATCGGCATAGCCTTAAGTTTGTCCGCTTTCACATGCTCCCGAACGATAGGCAGACAACTTTTACGAAATATCGCACACAATGGATAAGCACGCCCATTGCGGTCAAGGAGTAATAAAGCCTTAGCGGTAGCAGGAATTGTATTTAGCATCTCCTGAACCAGCGCTGCCGGAAAAAAGGGCATATCACAGGGCAAGGTAAGGACAGCACCGCTTGTCATGCCAACAAGCAGGGAATAGACAGCGCCAACAGGTCCACAGCCTTTTTTAATATCCGGAACCATACGAAATCCAGTTTCCTTTGCCATAAGAATGTGGTCTGTAGATACCAATTGCTCTCCAAATCCCTCGCCCACGCGAGCAAGACGGCGCAATAAACTTTCCCCATCCAAACGAATGAAAGCCTTATTCTGTCCCATACGCTGTGATTTTCCACCGCACAAAATAGCAAACGCTGTGTTTTTCGCCTCCATATACTAAAGTTCCTTTCTGTTTATTGCCCGGTACCAAGCATTCTGCTATAATACACCATAATTACAAACCTTGGGAGGAATATCTATGCTTGAGAAAAAACTTGTTCAGATGGCTGTTCAAGGTCTAATGGCAGAGGATAATCCTGCCTTTATAAAATCCAAATGCCTTAATGCCAAGCAACGCAAATATCCCTGCACACTGTGTGTGGATGTGTGCCCTGCGGAAGTCTTCACGGAGCCTAACGATGAAGTAGCCAACTGGGATAAGTGTATCGGTTGCAACCTCTGTGTTCTCAAATGCCCTTCCGCTGCCATCGCACCCAGCTACAGGGATTTCAAGCAGGTACTCCGGCTTATAACCACTAAGCGGGAAACCCGCATGATTGCTTGTGAAGAATCAAACAGCGAGAGCGACTATGCACCTTGGTGCCTAGGGATGATTCCTTGGGAGCTTTTTGCCTCTTTAGCACTCTCAGGCAAGGCAATTATTGAGCGAGCAGCCTGCGCCGACTGTGAAAGAGCACCCTATCTAGCAAACTTTGAGGCTTCACTTGCTAAGGCAAAGCTGTTTTTGGGGGAAGATTACTTCGATGCACGGATAACACTACTTGATATGGGGGATTATTTACCATCGGTTGACCTAAGCCGCCGAGAAGCGCTTAGGAACCTCTCACTTGGGGCTCAAACCGGCGTAAGCTCTATCCTGCCTGATACACAAAAATTGGATAACGACCCTCTGTTTATCCGTCGCCTGTTGATTAGCCAATTGCATCAGGATTCTGAAAAGAGCAAAATACCGGAACACCTAAATTGGATTTCCCCTATTGTGGATGGAAACATTTGCTGGGCTTGCGGTATCTGCGAAAGCGTCTGTCCTCATCAAGCACTGAAGGTTTACCTAGATGAGGAAAACGATCAACGTTATCTCCTACACGCACCAGAACAATGCACTCAGTGCGGNCTGTGTCAGACCATCTGTCCGGACAATGCTATCACTGGCTTTAGCTATAGAGAATTACCAACCCGGATTAAATACTTCCCTAATCCGGTACAGACTACTCATTGTACTCAATGTGCTGCCCCAGTGAAACCTGAAAGTTCAAGTACGCTTTGTTCCCGCTGCTTAGCCAGCCAAAAGAAGCGCTGGTAATTATTGATACATCTCCAAAATCCGGAAACACAACCTCAGGAATAAAACAACATCTCGATCATCCAAAGGCAAAGCTAAAATCTCTTGGATGCGCTCCAGACGATTAATTAAAGTGTTGCGATGGATATGCAGCTCCTTAGCTGCAGCGTTGCCATTAAGACCGTTTTCTATATATGCATAGAGCGTTTTCAAGTCGTCACGGCCAGTTTCTCGGTCGGATTCAATTAGGCGGTAAAGACCTTCTGGACAGTAGTCAGCCGGGTTAAAGCACATTGAACATCTGCCGAGAAAGGCATAAACTTGGTAGTTCATAGCCAGATGAAGACGGGTTGCCGGATCCCGTTTGCGGGCGGGCTGCCAAGAAGCCTGAGCCACTTCAAACATGCGACGCAGGTCAATTAGGTAGTTAAAGGGCATACTCAAGCAGGCGGTGAGCTTGGTAGTGCTCAAGTAGTTGTTGAGTGCCGTCATATAGTCCCTAGGTAGTACAATGGCTTCGTTGAATACACAGACTATGTCTTCCCCGTGGATAAAAGACCAAGCATTGCGCAAATGTTTACCAATCAACGACCTTAGCTGTGTAATCTGGGCACGTTTATCATCGTCCACATGTATGAACAGCACTCGGAAAGGGGCGCCAAGGTTGTCCAAATGCTCGGTTTGAATATCGTGTTGAAGAGCCGCACGCAGACCTGGTTTATATGCAAGAAGTTTGCGCATCAGCTGTAGCTTACTTAGCTGGGTCATCACCTTGATACCGATTTTAGGGCGAATAATGATGGCAATTGCCCGAGCCGCTAGGGAAATAAAAGTTCTATCATCATCACAAAAAGGAGCATTCAGTGCATATACACTCAACCTGCCGCAGTCGCCATATTCTTCCGCAATTAATGGTTCTTCTATTTTGTTAACCCCTACTATAACTTGATAAAGATCATCAATAACTTTTATGTTTTTTCCTTGCATTTTTACCGGATGGTAGGCTATCAGTTGCTCTTCTGCATCTATGAAGCTAACAGGGTTGCCAAGGAGAGTGGCAGTAACCCTTATTAAAGAGTTCAGATCAGTTGATCCGGAAACAGTCTGCATAAACACAAGCGCTTTTTCTGCCAGTGGCAGTTTGTTCCCTTTTGATATTGCCATATTCCTCTCTCACCCCATATATAAACTATCAAATGTGTGCGTTCAAAATAACAAAATCGCGCATATTTGTCAATATAAATACACTGGGCTTGATTTTTGTAGTGTATTTCTAAGGTCTTGAACTTCTCTTACAATTTATGTTGATGACATAATTGTACATTCTTACACACGATAATGTACAATTCTGTTATTTCTTTTCCTAACTGTGTATGATAAGATTTATTATATAATAATCAAGGAGGAACAGAATATTGGCAACATACGGAATGGTTCTTAATCTGGATCATTGCATTGGCTGCTATACCTGTGTGGTGGCCTGCAAAATGTTCTATGGCACCCGACCTGGGGTAGACTATAATGGCGTAGTACCCGTCGAATGGGATGAGTTCCCAAATGCCAAACAGCGCTATCAGTTACCCATATGTATGCACTGCATTGATGCGCCTTGTGTAACGGTGTGCCCGGTAAAAGCTACCTATACCTCAGAAGAAGGTGTGGTGCTGATGGACTATGACAAGTGCATTGGTTGTGGTCTTTGTGTCACCGCCTGCCCCTACGACGCTCGCACCTTGGTGAGGGACGATGTCACCAACTTTGAAGGCGTTGTGCTGCCCCACGAAGAAGAAGCCAGCGATAGGCTTAACGTGGTAGAAAAATGCACTTTCTGTTATGGCACAGTAAAAAATGGCGGACAGCCTATGTGCACCGTGCATTGCCCTGGCGTTTGCCGCATTTTTGGCGATGTAGATGACCCAGAAAGTGAAATTTCTAAGTACATAAAGGAGAAGAACGCCGTGCGTGTTGAAGGTACCCACATCTGGTATGTGGCCCCTGCTGACATGCCCAAGGAGTTTTTACCCATGACCCCTGTTGACGCCGCCAAGGCCAAAGCAGCAAAGTAAGGAGGGAAAATAATGCCTAAAATAACACGACGTACCTTTCTGAAAATAACCGCCGCTACCGGTGTTGGCGCCAGCGTACTTGGCAAAAACGTTCTGTTCCAGAGCGCTGATCCTGCCCTGGCAGAAAGCACTTCACCCGAGGTAGTAAAATATTCTCACTGCGTGCAGTGTAACCATACGCCCTTTTGTGGAATGAAGTTAATTTTCAAAGATGATAAGCTTTATCGTATTGAAAAACGTAGCGACTATAACAACAACCTCATCTGTGCCAAGGGTGTAGCTGCCATTCAGGAACTGTACGATCCTGAGCGTTTGCTATATCCAATGAAACGTACCAATCCCAAAGGTGAGCCTGCCCAGTGGGAGCGTATCAGTTGGGATGAAGCTCTTGAAACTATCGCCGAGAAACTTAACGGCGTTAAGGAAAAATACGGCGCCGAAAAGGTCGCTTTCATTACTGGGGACCCCAAGGAGCCCCGCAGTGCCTTGATGCGGCTTGCGTACACCTTCGGCTCTCCCAACTTCGGTACCGAATCTTCCACCTGTTTCTTGGCTCTGGATTTAAGCTGCAAGCTTACATTCGGTAAAAACCATTTCCTTAGTGGTCCTTTTGGTCCTGGAGCTAACCCCGTCCCCGGCAAAACCAAGGTTGCTATTTTCTGGGGCACTAACCCCGCTTGGTCAGCTCCTTTTAGCGTTGCCGGTCTACGAAACGCCAAAGAAAAGGGANACTGCAAGTATATAGTTGTAGATCCNAGAGTGACCCCCACTGTACATACTTTTGCTGATGTCCATCTGCAAATTCGTCCNGGTACAGATGGTGCCTTAGCTCTATGTTTTGCCAATGCNCTCATTGAAAACGATGCCTATGACAAAGAATTCATTGAGAAATGGACACACGGTTTTGAAGANTATGCTGAATACTGTAAGCAGTTTACGGTAGATAAGGTTGCTGAAATATGTGATGTGCCGGCAGAACGCATACAGGCTGCCTGCGACATTCTAGTTCAGCAGGGTAGTCCCATAGTATGCAAAACCGCAGCTGCCTGGCCTCACCACGTCAACGGTGTCAACTCTCACAGAGCCATGTGGTTGTTAATGCCCCTCACCGGTTCACTAGATGTTCCCGGCGGACTTAAAGCTCCGGACGAACCCATGGACTTTGACATGTGGAACGGCAGCCCCGGTTTCAGCCTTGCTCGTGATTTACTGCCTAAGCTAGACGATAAACGGGTAGATCGTAAGTACGTTCCTATTTGGGCAGATATGGAAGATTACTATGCCGGTCAAGGCAACCTACAACTAAACTTCCTGCCTGAATATGTTAGAGATGGAGATATCCGTGCCTGTGTAGCCCTCGGCACCAACGCTATGATGTGGCCTCAGACTCAGGAATACCAAAAAGCTTTCCAAGATATGGAATTTGTTGTATCGGCTGATTTCTATATTCGTCCGCAAACCCATGACTACGTGGACATGATTTTACCGGCCGCTATGTCTTTTGAGCGCTCTTGTCCTTTGGCAAGGTTTGGTCGCAAGCTGTACCTAAGAGAACCCGTCGTAAAACCTGCAGGCGAAGCACGTCCTGACTATCGCATTTGCTGTGATATTGGTGTTGCTCTAGGCTACGCAGATGAATTCTGGGGCGGCGGCGAAAAATCAGAAGAAAACTGCCTCATTGAAACACTCAAAACCAGCGGTTGCGGTGTTACCTTAGAGGATTTACGTGCCGCTTCTCCTGAAGGTGTTGTGGTTCCGCTTAAGGGCGAACCCCAAGACAAAAAATACGAAACAGGCGGTTTCCGTTATGATGGAAAACCTGGTTTTGAAACCCCCACGGGTAAATTAGAATTCACTAGCGAAGTGCTACGCAAGTACGGCTTTGACCCACTCCCCATCTATAAAGAACCTACTCAAGGTCCGGTAAGTTCACCTGAAATTGCCAAAGAATACCCGCTCATCCTAAATAGCGGAAGCCGTGTGCCTATGTACACACACTCCAAGCAGCGTCACACTCCCTGGCTAAGGGATTTGATGCCCGAACCCATCTGTAGGCTCAGCCCAAAAGCCGCCCGCGAACGTGGCATTGAAGACGGAGATGAAGTAGAACTTTCTACCCAGTTTGGTGCTGTTCGCGCAAAGGCTGAAGTAACCAACATAGTGCGCGATGACACCATCGACATGTTCCACGGTTGGGAGCAAGCCAATGTAAACCTCGTTCATGCTCGAGACTTTGACCCTATATCCGGTTTCCCCTCCTATAAGGAAGGTCTTTGCCAAGTTACTAAGGTCTAAGTCAGCTTGATCCCTCGTAACATAGGGCGTGCCGTTTTCATGGTACGCCCTTTCCTTGTAAAAAAATCTACCTTTATGACGGTAAGAAAAATATAACCATAGAACAATGTTTTGATACTCGAAAAATGTATTGAATCATAAACCAATTTCGAAAATAGATAAACTAGTAAAATATTATATACCCGCTAACACTCTGTTTTGTGGGTATACTCTTTATGTGTTGCTAACGGCAGGGAGTTTATCTTTACATACGTCCCGTTTAATCTGCTCCTCTTATAATTTTTATGGGAATCACGCAAAGGAAATGATTATAAGGACTCCGGGTTGTGAATAGGTAACAATACGTAACAATATTTAGTACAATATGGAGGTTAAAAAATGAAAGTAGTCATCATCGGTGGTGTAGCAGGCGGCGCAAGCTGCGCGGCACGCTTAAGAAGGCTGGACGAAACGACAGAGATTATCCTTTTAGAGCGTGGAGAGCATATTTCCTACGCCAACTGTGGTTTGCCCTACCATGTGGGCGGGGTCATCCAATCGCGCAGTGCGCTGCTTTTGCAGACGCCAGAAGACATGAAGCGGCAGTTCAACATAGATGTACGAGTGTACAATGAAGCGATAGCCATCGACCGCAAACAAAAAACAGTCACGGTGAAGCGTCTGCAGGACGGCGAAATCTATCATGAAAGCTATGATGTGTTGGTGCTATCCACTGGGTCTTCACCCATACGTCCGCCTATTCCGGGTATAGAGTCTGAACGCATACAAACACTGTGGACGGTAAATGATACCGACAGAATCCGCGCCCTCATAAGAAAACAGAATATACACAATGTTGCAGTAATCGGCGGTGGCTTCATTGGTCTTGAAATGGCTGAGAACCTAAGACATCTAGGTCTGAACGTATCACTCATTGAGATGCTAAACCAAGTTATGGCACCCATGGATTACGAAATGGCACAGCTGCTGCATGAAAACATTCTACAAAACGGTGTCAAGCTTCATTTGAACGACGGCGTTTCCTATTTCAAAGAAGAGAACGGACAAGTATTCATCACTTTACAAAGCGGCAACGTTGTTTCTGCTGAAATGGTGATACTATCCATAGGCGTTCGCCCTAACAGGGAACTAGCTAAGACAGCTGGATTGAAGGTTAACGCACGCGGCGGGGTTCTAGTGGATAAACACCTTCGCACATCTGACCCATCTATCTATGCCGTGGGCGACGTGATTGAAGTAAACGACTTTATTTTTGGTGAACCCACCATGGTGCCGCTGGCAGGACCAGCCAACAAACAAGGTCGCATCGCTGCAGACAACATTGCAGGCGGACAGGAAATCTACGAAGCTACACAGGGCACGTCAGTAGTCAAGGTATTTGACCTAACCGCTGCCAGCACAGGCGCTAATGAAAAAGCGCTACAAAAGCGGGGTCTCAAGCGCGGCACAGATTATGAAAGCGTCACAATCTGCCAGAATTCACACGCGAATTATTACCCCGGTGCAACGCTTATGATACTTAAACTGTTGTTCTCCATGGACGGTAAAAAACTGTTCGGAGCGCAGATTATAGGTCGCGAAGGCGTGGATAAACGCATCGACACGCTGGCTGTTACCATAAGGCTAGGCGGCGGTGTTAAGGAATTAACACAGCTGGAACTTGCCTACGCACCGCCATATTCTTCCGCTAAAGATCCGGTAAACATGCTAGGCTTTGCCGCACAGAACGTGCTTAATGGCATTGTACGCTTTGCACCATGGAACGTGGCAGAAACAGAAAAGAACGCTATTTTTCTGGACGTCCGAGAGAATGTAGAGAACACAGCGTACGCTATACCCGGCAGTGTGCATATCCCGCTGGGTAGCCTGCGCGAAAAGCTTACCAGCCTTGATAAGAAAAAACCTGTTGTTGTATTTTGTGCCATAGGCGTTCGTGCTTACAACGCAGCGCGCATCCTTGCGCAGCATGGTTTTTCAGATGTATACGTGTACCCCGGCGGCTCGCACTTCTACCAATCTACCCACTTTGACAAGGAAAAGCTGCGCTCCGCTACCGTTGTAGCAGTAGCAGATAGCGGACATGTGGTAGATTTGGACTAACCCACAACCTCTATTTGGATTTATTACCAAATAAATAACTACAATGACTAGCTGAAAGTTTAAACAAATATAATTCGGAGTCAAATCGAGGTTATAATATCTTTTAAATAATTAAATGCCCCATGATACATAAGGGGTTTCAGCGATAATATCATTATTTCCACTCTTCTTATCCGGTTGTTCAACAGGTTCAAAACCTTTCAAAATAAGCGTTTACGAGCAGTTCATTTTCGTTTTGTCCAATAATTTGTATGCTTTTTCGATTTTTTTCTTTCATTCTCCTTCCAATTCAAAACAGAGATGTTTAATATCAAGCACAGTATATTTTATACGTATCCTAATTCTTGACAATAATCGGTAACAACCTTTTTAAAACTATTTAGTTTATCCCTATATCCTTGGTGTACTAATATTAAGCTGTTCGCACTCATTTCATTACAAATCAATATTTCATTTACACACTTTAAAATTTTAACAGAATACTTTTGTTGTGATTGATTATGTTTTATGATATATTATTTTAGTAAAATAGACTTGAAAGGAGTTAAATTGATATCCGGTAAAAAATCAAGAAAGCTCCGCCTACTTAGAAATTTGACTCAAAAAGTATTAGCTATTAAGTCAAGGCTGACGGATGCTGCAATTAGAAACTATGAATTGGGAAACAGATCACTCTCAAGAGAGCAGCTTGAAAAAATAGCTGAAGCCCTCGGCTGTGATAGTTTCGCTCTTTTAGACCATAATCTCACGACTAACTTCGATTTCTTTCAGATTTTGTTTGATTCAGAGGATAGTCAAAAACTAAGACCGTTAGTGGAAGAAGGGACAGTCGCCCTTATATCTCATAGCCCTGAATTAAACAACTTAATTATTGAATGGGACGAGATGAGAAAAAAACATTACAACGGAGAAATTACAGACGACGAACTGAGAGACTGGAAACTCTCATATCCTTATAAATCCGGATTTTTAAGAAAAAGAAAATAGACACAAAAAAAGACCATTCAGTCCGAAAACTGCATTGGTCTTCTTACCTAATTGTTCAGAATTGCATTCATTTCAGCAGTGCCCCTTAAGCATTACAAAATTGGCTGACTATTTGCCGTACATTTTCTTCGCTACATTTTGTTATATTATGGCTTGGACATCATAGTCTTTTCAAAAAATTATTCATCACAATATAATCACTAAAGAAAACTGGAATAACCCCCATTTTTAGATAATAAATAGTTTTGTACCTATCCATCCATGCATTACTAGAAGAATTGTAAGTTGTGAATATATAATTAAATCGAGAAAGATATCTTTCGTGATGAGCAAAGAAAACTTTTTGTTCCTCATAATCTGATAAACTATTACCTAACAAAATATTCGTAAACTTTAACTGTTCATTAAGCTGCTTTCTTGCATATGCTCTTGGAGACAAATAGGTATTCATATATTCATAACTTGATAATATTACTGAGTATGGTCGCGGTTTCGAAGTTGTATAGGGATAAAATCCGTGGGGGTGATAAATATTAATATCCGGGTCATACTTTGGATGTTTAGAATATCTATATTTTGAATTGACAGTAGATGTAAAATTATTTTTTAAAATTAACTCCAGCAAATTATCATAATTAAAGGTTAATACAGAAGTCTGCTTTTTTTGCGTATCACAAATTCTTGCTATTTGATATAGGTTCGTATTTACTAATTTTGAATTGTAAGATAATTTCGTACTATTGGGATCAAAATTACCATACAGAACATTATAAATAGTTTTATAATATATATTGTTATCTAGGTCTTTCAATATCTGCGGAGCAATATAATTAGTGTTCAACATTTTTGCTTCGAATTTTATTAGCTCATCTACAACTCCAGCGACTGGATGTGAGATTCCTTGAATGTTTCTTATTTGTCGTCTAATTTCTTCTATTAATTTATCCCAATCCGCAAATCCAAAATCTTTGTTAACTCCTGCTCCAATTATGAAGTTTAAAGTATCTGGTCTAAGGCTAGAAAAAATCTCCAAACCATTTAGATATTTAGTTTCAAGAGACTTTATATCATTATCACTTAATGCTAATACACCTGTTAAAATATAACATAACAAATTTTGATCTATTGATTCAAAAAAATCCTTTGCAGAGTAAACTTCATTAGATTCATTTCGAAAGGTCTTCTGCTCATAATCTTTTTCTGTATCAACTTTATAAACATCAACTAGTTCTTTGCCACTAAATTTATAGGCAATTATTCTGATATTGCGATTTTTACTATCTTTACTTGTGATTCCGTATTCCTTTTTAGTATCCGTATCGATCCAACTTATAATATCATATGGCTTTCGATTAATATAATACCATAGTCCTATTGCATACCTTAAAAATTCATAATATTGAGTCTTATTCAGTTTATTCAGTATTTTAAAATTTTCAGTATTCATCATTGTCTCCAAATTTTACTTATAAGATTCATTCACGTTTTATAAGTACGTCCGCTTCATAACTCAAACACAACGATATGGACACTAATAAGGTCTTGGACTGTATTAATATAATTCAAAGAAATTGTCTGTACTTTGCAAAGCATATTTCTAAGCCACTTGGAACAATTCTTCGTTTTATTCTAAAAACTTATTCCTTCCAAAATCCTTCCACTTGACCTTTTTCAAGCCCTAAAAGCATTGATTTTAAGCGGTTTCTTAGTTTCTTGGGCTTATTCCCACTCAATACTTGCAGGAGGTTTAGGACTTATGTCAAGAAGCACACGGCTCACGCAGGGAACTTCTGATAATATTCGCTTGCTAACAGTATCAAGCAGCTCTTTTGGGTAATATACGTTTTCGGCAATCATAAAGTCGTCAGTTTTTACGGCACGTATAGCTATTGCTTCAAAATAGCTGCGCTTTCCTTCATTGATTCCTACTGAGCGCACGCCGGTAAGTACCGTAAAGAACTGGTCTGCTATATACGTTAAACCGAAATTATCCACTTCCTCACGCAGTATAGCGTCGCTAAGGCGCACCATTTCAACTCTTTCTGCTGTAAGGGTGCCTAAGCAGCGTATAGCAATACCGGGACCCGGAAAAGGCTGTCTATCTACCATATGCGAGGGAAGACCAAGCGCTGTTCCGAGCAAGCGAACCTCAGGTTTGAAAAGCCAGCGCAGCGGTTCAATTAAAGAATTGAAACCCAACAGCTCCGGAAGACCGCCTACATTGTGGTGAGATTTGATGAGTTCTCCTCCACTGCCAACGCCTGATTCTATTACATCAGGATATATTGTACCTTGTGCAAAATGGTCTAGCTTACCAATTTTTTTTGCTTCCTCAAGGAATACAGAAATAAACTCTGCGCCAATTATCTTGCGCTTTTGCTCGGCATCAGAAACACCTTGAAGCTTATCCATAAAACGCTTTCCCGCATCCACACAGGTTAATGAAACAGGAAAATTCTCAGTAAATACTTTTTTTACGAGCTCAGGCTCATCCTTTCGCATAAAACCATGGTCAACAAATACGCAATGTAAACGCTCACCTATTGCTTTAAACAAAAGCGCAGCAACAACAGCACTGTCTACACCGCCGGATAGTCCTAGTAAAACATGCCCATCGCCTATTGCTTCTTTAAGAAGAGCTATGCTTCTTAGCATAAACTTTTCCGCAACCCAGTCGCGGTTACAATTACATACATCAAACACAAAATACCGGAGTATGTTATTGGCATACTGAGTTTTGTTTTCCACAAGCCGGAATTGACAACCAAACAACTTTCTTTGTGTATCTTCAATAACAGATGGATAACCTTCACAGGTAGCGGTTACATTGAATGTTTCCGGTAGTTCTTTTACGACACTATTATTATCAAAGTTAGCGGAAAAGCTTTCCATATCTTTGATTAATAAGGATTTTTCACTCGTGTTATCTACTATTTTTTCGCCTTGAAAGCTTTTTTTCTCTACCTTGCCATTGAGTATTTTACACATAACAAGCATGGCATCACTAAGTGCAAGTACAGGAATACCTAATGAAAAAATGCCCTTGTCAATTATTGTATCTTTAATGTCATCCGCTTCACCACATATAAGTATACCGTTTGGTTTAAGTTTATTAATTTCGTCTATCTCTACCTTCCCTACGTACAATATGCTTGAAAATACATTCATCTTTCGTATTTTTTTAGCATAATACTGTGCAAGGTTTCCTCCTAGGTTTAATACCAGTATTCCGCCTTCAATTAAGCTATTATCTTTCATAGCTTTATAGTTCCGTCAGCATTAAACAGCGGCAATTTTTCTAAGAATATAATATCCTCTCTATTTTGTGCATCGCCCTCTGCAAGAATCGCCATCTTGCCTACCACTACGCCGCCTGCTTCAGAAACGAGCTTTTCAACTGCTTTTAGCGATTCACCTGTGGAAATAACATCATCAACTATAAGTACACGTTTACTACACATGTAATCTGCATCGTTTTGGTCTATATGGAGCATCTGACGATTTGCAGTAGTGATTGAAGTAACCTCTGTTGAGAATATTTTCTTCATGTATAACTTAGGCGCTTTACGGGCAACCAGATAACGGTTTTCACCATCCTGACGCGCCATCTCGTATACCAGCGGTATGCCTTTTGATTCGGCGGTGATAAGTACATCATGTTTAGGAGCTACTTTCAGTAGTTCCCTTGCACAAGCTTGTGTAAGCTCAACATCTCCAAATATAACGAAAGCTGCGATGTATAATTCGTCATTTACTCTACAAAGAGGCAAATCCCTCTCCAGCCCTGCGACCTTAAGTTTGTATTTCATATGCTCAACTCCTTAAAATATTGACATAGAGATTGTAAGAAAAACAGCTTTTATTGTCAATCAAAATCCGAATTTTACGCACGATTGAAGCCAAACTAAAATGCTGATATAATCCCATATAGCAATGCGGCTTGGAGGATTAAACTTGTCAACGATTGAAACCACAATAGTAGATACTATTTTTCGCAATGACAGCAACCAGTATTCGGTAATACAGGTACAAAGTAAAGGCGAAGAAATAACTGTAGTCGGTAACTTTCCCGAATTTTTTTCAGGCGAACATGTGGTTTTTTCCGGCAATTGGGATGAACATCCTCTATATGGTAGGCAATTCAAGGCTTCAAGCTTTAAAACTGAGCAACCTTCTACCCTATCCAGTATAGAAAAATATTTGTCCTCCGGGCTTATAAAGGGCGTGGGTCCAAGTACTGCAAATAGAATTGTTGAAAATTTTGGGCTTGAAACATTAGAAATAATCACATATCACCCGGAGCGCTTGCTTGAAGTATCCGGCATAGGACAGAAACGCTTGGAGCAGATAATAATTAGTTTTAATGAACAGATATTATCAAGAAAAGCTATGATGTTCCTGCAATCCTATGATATTTCTCCCAATATTGCGCTGCGTATTACCAAATATTACGGTGAAGAAACTGAAAACATAATGCGTACAAACCCGTATAGGGTTGTTGATGATATTCAGGGTATAGGTTTTCTAACCGCAGATAGGATAGCTCAATCCATGGGCATTCCCCCGCAGAGCCCTTTTCGTATACAGTCGGGACTAAGCCATGTACTTTTTCAGGCTGCAAATGAACAGGGACATACATATCTCCCCCGTGATATTCTGATTTCTCAGGCAGCAGCTCTTTTAAAAGTTGAAAGCAGTTTAGTTGAAGTTCAAATGCAATCTATGCTGCTTTCAAAAACTTTCACAAACGCCTTTATTAATGATGATGACGCTATATTCCTAACATATATGTACGCTACTGAAAAAGAGATTGCGGTAAGGCTAAGGCGTCAAGTAGACTCAGCAAAAAAAGGTGTTGATTCTTCACAAGTACTATCCAAAATAGAAGATTTTGAAAAGAAATTCAATATTGAGTTTAGCAGCTCTCAAAAAGCTGCAGTGCTTAGCGCAACGCAGGAAGGTGTGCTTATAATAACTGGAGGTCCCGGAACCGGAAAAACCACGCTAATCAACTGTATACTTAATTTGATGGAAAACCCGGAAAAAACCTTTCTTGCCGCACCTACCGGAAGAGCAGCTAAACGTATGGAAGAAGCCACCGGACACGAAGCAAAAACTATACATAGGATGCTTTCCTTTAGTGCTGAAACAGGAGCATTTCAATATGATGAGGATACACCCCTTGATTGTGAATGTTTGATAGTAGATGAAGTATCCATGATAGATATTTTTCTTATGCGATGCCTGCTTAGGGCAGTAGACCACAACACTAGACTAATTTTAGTAGGCGATGCGGATCAACTTCCTTCAGTTGGCGCAGGAAATGTACTTAAAGATATTTTAAGCAGCAGTGTGATACCTACCTGTAAGCTTACAGAAATATTCAGGCAGGATGAGGAAAGCAGTATAGTAATTAATGCGCATAGGATAAACCACGGCGAAATACCCTATGTAAATAAGAAAAATGGAGATTTTTTCATGTTGCATAGCCAAAGCGCTGAGCAGACAGCCGCAACAATAGTTTCACTATGTGCAAAACGTCTGCCAGCTTATCTAAAGGAAGAAAACGGCGATGCTAATATACAGGTACTCGCGCCAACAAAAAAGGGCGCCTGTGGTGTAAACAGGCTCAATAAGCTATTGCAGGATGCGCTTAACCCAAGACGAAAAGATGCCCTTGAAATAAACTATAATGATATTACATTTAGAAAAGGCGATAAGGTGATACACACCAGAAACGACTATCAATTAGAATGGGAAACAAACGACGGCGAGAGCGGAACAGGAGTTTTCAACGGCGATATTGGTTTTGTTGTAAATGTATATGAAGAAGGGCTTACAGTATGTTTTGACGAATCCAAACTGGTAGATTACGAATACAAACAGCTTGAAGACTTAGACCTCGCATACTGTTTATCCGTACATAAAAGCCAAGGGAGTGAATTTTCTGCAGTTGTAATGCCAGTTATAGGCGGACCCCCTATGCTTATGACGCGCAACTTGTTCTACACTGCTATGACACGCGCTAGAAAGCTAGTTGTATTGGTTGGTTATATGAGTGCAGTTGAAAAAATGATAAACAATGAATATGTAAGCCGGCGCTATACATCGCTAGAAGAGCAGCTTATAAGCACTCATCTGAATTTTGCAAATGCTGAATAGAATTATTGACTTACTGCTTCCACCGGTTTTATGCTTAGGTTGCGAAGAACCTCGTAAGATAATTATGGGCGCAGCACTATGCGAAAAATGCGTACAGGAGCTTGAAGATATGATACTATCAGAAAATGTCTGTCCAAATTGCCTTTCACCCAAGGGACAAAGCAGCCCCTGTGATTACTGTATTGAAGGTGGAATGTTAAACCTTTGTACAGCATACGCCCCCTACCACTACCACGGAATAGTTCAAAAACTTATTGTTCAACTTAAATTTAACTCTATTGAAGATGCTGCAAAACCACTGGCGGATGCAATGTATGAATGTATTAAGGGTTCAAATTTTGATGTTATAGTGCCTGTCCCTTTGCACGCTAGGCGCTTGCAGGAAAGAGGCTATAATCAAGCGGAAGTATTGGCATGGTTAGTATCTAAAAAAAGCAATATTCCAGTTGTTAACGCGTTAATTAGGACAAAGAATACACGAAGACAATCATCTATGAGGATAATAGAACATCGCAAAGAAAATGTAGAAAATGCTTTCAGCATTAATGCTGATGTAAAAGGCAAAAAAATATTACTGGTAGATGATGTACGCACAACTGGCTCCACCGCAAGGGCTTGTGCTAAGGTGCTTATAGAAAATGGCGCTTCTGAGGTAGCGCTTCTGACAAGTGCAATAGCGCCGCCAAGGGGAGATGATAAAAAATGGAAAATCAATTTTCTAGACTTATTCCGATAGTTGGTCAAAAAGGCTTAAATATGCTCAAAACAAAAACGGTTATGGTTGTTGGCATAGGAGGCGTTGGTTCCGCTTGCGCTGAAGCACTCGCGAGGGGTGGAATAGGCAAGCTAATACTTATAGATGATGATATAATTAAAATAAGCAATATAAATAGACAGCTTTTTGCTCTGCATTCTACTATTGGCATAAAAAAAGTATATGCCGCAGAAAAAAGACTCAAAGATATACGCCCTGATATATGTATTGATATTCTACCAATATTCGTATCAAGCGAAACAATCGAAATAATAAGACAAAAAAAGTGCGATTTAATAATAGATGCAATAGATGATACTAATGCTAAGGTGCTTCTAGCCAAGTTGGCACAAGAAGAAAACATACCCATGTATGCTTGTATGGGAACCGGTAACAAAACAAACCCAAGTATGTTTTGTTTTTCCGATATTTATAGTACAAATACCTGCCCTCTATGCCGTACTATGAGACAAAAATACAGAAAAGCAGGCATAGAACACCTCACGGTATTATATTCGCCAGAAGAAAGAAAAGGTACTTTGGCTATTGATGAAGATAATAAAAAAGTGCCCGGAAGTACATCTTATATACCGCCTATTGCAGGACTTATGCTTGCAGGACGAGCGCTGCTTCAGCTTTCTAATTTTGATTCTGCTGCTTCGTAAGCTTCTTTTGCTATTTCGAAGCTAAATCCTTTGCGCACTAACATCGCTATTGTATTCTTATACCTTTTGGGCAGTTCTAAATTCATTCTGCTTTTTAAATATTTTTCAGCTGCGCTTATAGCAAGAGTGATTGTATCGCTATGGTTAATATTTTGCTTAAGCTCTTCTTTAATGGTTGTTTGACATACACCTTTACGCATAAGTTCCTGCATTATCTTATAGCTACTTACTTTTTTCATTCGCCTAAGTATATAATTTTTCGTATACCTAGTATCGTCAATAAAATTCCTCTCAATAAGAAATTGCAATAGTTGTTTTATTATATTATCGGCATAACCCACATCTTTTAATTTCCTGTACATCTCTTTTTCTGTGTAATCTCTCTTTGTTAGCAGAAATGCCGCCCTTTGTGCAGCAAACTTTAAGGCTTCCTTGCTATGGTTTTCAAAATACTGCTCTATATCTATGCTATCCCCCATTTTTAGCGGGAAAGCTTTTAGAAGCGGCAGAGGCAATCTAATGGTTTCTCCATTTTCAAACTCAATATTATAGTATCCGCCTCTTTGTTTTTTAATTGAGGTAATTACTTCCATAGTTCTCTATTTTGCCATATTCTCATAATATCAAGGTTAATATCGGCCATTACATATTTCCTAGCTAGTGAACAGCCTGATGAACAAAACGCCATGCCGTCATTATGCACAGTATCTATATACAGACCAAAAATAGAGCCATAGGCATAGCCTTGATGACCGTAAAGAGGATATTTGGCTATAGTATCATCCTCAATAATAAAGTTACCTATACCTTGCTTTAACCTATAATCCGCCTTGCCAAAGCTTGCATATGGCGTTCGCATGCGTTTTAAAGTATCAGAGCCTAAATAACCCTGCTCTAAAAATGCATTCCCTATTTTAACAAGACCGTCTGCGTTTATAAAGCAATTCCCCTGAGATAGAGTATAATGCTGCAATTGCTCCACCTTATCCCAGCCTTTATCGCTCCTTGATACCCTGAGTTTCGCATCAAGCTCTGGCTGTTTTCTAAAGGGAAGTGCATTATAAGAGTTTGCTATGTTCTTACCTATATGCTGTGGATAAAAACTCGCGCTTATATTAAGCGGCTCAAATAAATACTCCTGCATTATTGTTTCAAATGATTTATTAAGCATAGATTCCAACACACACGCTACTTGACCTGCTCCGAAGTTTGAATATTCCCAGTCATATTTATCTGCGCTTGGAAGCACGTTATCGCTGTTAATAAGCTCTGTAACTGGCACGCCAGTGCCTAACAGCCTATTATAACTATCCCCATCATGCAGACCTGCAGTATGTGTCATCAACTGCTTTAGGCTAATAGGTTGTTCCCTTAGCTTATATGGAAGATAATCGTGAATATCATCGTATATTGATATAGCAGAATTTTCCTCCAGCTTCATTACGCATAGTGCGGTTATAAGCTTACTTACAGAAGCGACCCTAAAATACGTATCATCGTTTATAGGTGTATCCAGTGCTGCAAACCCATATAAAACCCTAGACATTAAACCATCCAAACTAAAAAAGGTTATATTTGCACCAACACACCTATGCTTATGTAAAACATTCGTGCAAATTTCTAAAAAAGCACTGCGCTTTGCAGAAGGTCCTGAAAACGCTGAAAGCGAGCTTTCCTTCCTGTTGGGCTTTGGTAATACTCTCGCAGCAAAATTATATAGCCATTGTTTGTCCATTTTCTTTTCCTTTAAATCCTTTATATACTATTTCACCTACCGCAAATAAAATTATAGCGGCAATTAAAAGTAGAGCTATATTTTCGTACGCCATTGCAACAATGCTAATTATACTACCTGTAGCAAGTAAAAAATAAATTTTATTTGTATGAAATTTTCTTGTCAAAATCAAAATAGAAACCATGAAAAGAAGCAGGCTCAAAACCTGTGAAATCCTTAAGCTGCCAAGCATTAGACTGTCGGTTCTAAGCATCTCTATTACCATTCTACCAAGCGAATACCAAGCAAAATACCATAGTGTAAGCGCGCCTTTGTATTCTCTCATGTTCTTTCGATTGTTATATAGAAATAGAAAGCCGATAAAATTCCATACTGATTCATAGAAAAATGTCGCATAATACCAATTTCCGTCAATTTGTACAGACACGGGGAAAAACCGGAGAAATGGCTGCTTTACTATACCCCCATGAGCTTCTTTATTGAAAAAATTACCCCACCTACCTATCGTCTGCCCTAAAATTAGACTAGGCACAACCATATCAGTAAGTATGGGTAATGAAATCTTTTTCTTTTTTGAAAGAAATACTAAACCTAGCAATCCGCCAATAACTGCGCCATATATAGCAAGACCACCTTCCCAAACATATAGTATACTAACTAAATTATTCTTAAAGCTATCCCATGCAAAAGCAACATAGTAAAGCCTAGCACCTATAACGGCTGAAGGTACTGCATACAGCGCCATATCAATAGCTGTATCTTTAGGAAGCTTCCTTTCTTTTTCTTCCCTAACGCATAGGATAACTCCGATACCTATTGATGCAGCTATCAGTATACCGTATATATTAGCCTGCATTTTGTGTTTTAGTTGCCTTAGAGTCTATAGTTTTTAATATTTCAATTACGCCGATTCCCTGCGGGCATACTGATTCACAGGCACCGCAATCAACGCAATATGAAACATCCTGCTTATCCTTTATAACTGCCTTATATCTATTTACAAGGCGGTCGATATCATCAAAGCGGTAGGTATCGTTATATATGTTGAATATTCTAGGTATATTTACACCCTGCGGACACGGCTGGCAATACTTACAATCGGTACATGGCACAGCAATACGTTTCTCGTATGCCTCCTTTAGCTTGGATATAAATTTTTTATCTTCATCACTTAAATTATTTGACTCAAGTGAAGCAAATATACGCATATTGTCATCAACCTGCGCTTGGTTGCTCATGCCGCTTAAAATACATATAACCTCAGAAAAATCCGCAACATAACGGAACGCCCATTCAACCGGAGAATAGCCCCTCGGATGCGATTCAATCATATCTATTATTTCATTTGGCGGGTTTGCAAGCGCGCCGCCCCTTAAAGGCTCCATAACAACAACCGGTATTTTCTTTTGACCTGCATATTTTAGCCCCTCTACCGTTGCCTGATATTGGTCATCTAGATAATTAAACTGTATTTGAGCCATATACCAATCAAAATCATCAATAATTTCGATAAAGGCATTATAATCATCGTGGAAAGAAAAGCCCGGAAAGCGTATTCTGCCATCTTTCATTGCGCGCTCAAAAAAAGACTTATAGTTTAGCGAACGTATTTTATGATATGAGTCTATATCTAACGAGTGTAACAAATAAAAATCAACATAAGACACATCTAGTTTTTTAAGTTGTTCGTCCAAAAGTTCATCCATCTGCTTTTCACTTTCAACAAGCCATACCGGAAGCTTAGTTGTAAGAAGCACCTTGTCCCTGTAACCGTCTTTCAGCGCCTTTCCGGTAATTACTTCACTTTCCTCATCATGGTATATATAGGCAGTATCAACATAAGATAGACCACCGTCTATGCTGCTTCTAATCATTTCTATTGCCTGCTGTTCATCTACCTTAGATTTTTCACCATCCTTTGATTTAAGCAGTGGCAGACGCATAGTACCAAAACCAAGGCGCGATACCGTTTCACCGGTTTTTCCAAATACCATTGTTTTCATAAGTCTTTCCTCCTGCATCAATACTTATTAGCGGATAATATAACGCAATTTACAAGCCATGATACGCCTATTGCAAGCGCACGTTCATCCATTGTAAATTTTTCGTTATGCAAAGGTACATTGCCATAATCATCACTAGATACACCTAAAAAAGCATAGCAAATTGGCGCGATATTTTTGTATAGGGCAAAATCATCTCCTATCATGGCAGGTGTGATAGCTCTGAGCGCCTCATCGCCTGCTGATACAAAAACGGCTTCCTCACCTATTTTTGTAAGCGCATCGTCATTTATAACAGCAGACGTTATTGCATTAACAATTAACTCCCCTTTGCAGCCATAAACATCGCAGTAATTAGATACTATTTTATCCATATGCTCTACAATTGTATTGCGTACATCGTCTGAAAACGCTCGAATTGTTCCCTGCATATATGCGCTATCCGCAATTATATTCCAGCTATTTCCGGAATGCATATTACATACGCTGATAATACAGGAATCAAGCGGGGATACCCTCCTTGTTACAATGTTTTGAAATGCTGATATTATTTGTGCAGCAACAGGAATAGGATCTACGCCTTTATCAGGATGCGCCGCATGGCCAGAACGCCCCTTAATTTTGATTTCAAAATCATCAGTGCTGGCACAGTTCGGACCGCTCCTTACGCTTATTGTTCCTAGTGGTAGATCCGGCCATACATGAATACCAAAAAAAGAAGTAACACTGTCAATCGTTCCGGTATCTATAACCTCCTGCGCTCCTCCCCCACCTTCTTCAGCAGGCTGAAATATGATTGAAACTGTTCCTTTAAATGTATGAGGGTTCTCCTTAAAAAACCTAGCAGCAGCTAAACCCATAGCTATATGTGCATCATGACCGCAAGCATGCATAACGCCCGGGTTTTTTGAAGAGTAAGAAATACCTGTTCCTTCATCAATTGGCAGAGCATCTGTATCCGCCCTTACAGCTGCATGAAAACCGCTCTTTTCGTCAGAAGTAATCCTAGCAATGGTTATATTGTCCTCCGGAGCTAAAAAATCGATTGATAATTTTAAAAGATACTCCCTAATGCGCTTATTAGTAGATATTTCCTTTCCTGTAAGCTCAGGATAGGTGTGAAAAGTGCGCCTTAAATCTATTATCCAATCCTCATTTTCTTTTGCCCATTTTAATGCTTCGTTCAATTTTTACCTCCCTCTATAAGCTGTATTTTCTTCAGCCTTTCATACACCGGTTTGTGTAAATATTCATCCTTATTATATACATATTGAAAGCTTGATACAACTTCTCTTCCGTCCTCCCAAATAACAGCGCCACTACCATCAAGATTTATATTATATGACGTCAAATCTTCTATCGGGTGTATTAATGATAACCTATTATGGCAGCGATTTCCAAGCATAACTTCAAAAATACCACTTTCTGGGTCTATTGCTAGGTGACATCCAGTGTAACCGCTTAAAGCAAATGCTTTCTGCCCCATCCACTCTGGCACCTCGCTAAAACGCTTTACTACGCTTTTTGAAAAGCATATAAGCCCCATATATTGCTGGTATTCACCGCTGGGCTTTAAATACCCTGATTGATTTACGCCTATCATTGAAAGAGTTCTGTAAGATATCAACTTTCCACTAAGCAAACCTTGGCAGAACTTTACCATGTCAGAAAGTGTAGAAAATATACCAGCATGCCCGGAAATTATACTTGATTGACTTCTTAATATACGGGCTTTTGGGTCATGTGGCATACCATGCTTTACATTTTTGTCTATTATGTATTTGCCGTTTATAATTTTATGCTCATAATTATAGCACACACAGCTATTAAGCTTATCTGTTGGAACATTACCATATGTTGTTTTCATGTTTAGAGGGATAAATATATTATCCCTTAAAAAATCATCAAAGCCGGTATTTGTAACAGATTCAACTATGTATTTTAGCACCAATGCATGCATGTCAGAATACAATTTTTCGGGTTTTTCTTTAGAAGAAAATATGCTGAACACTTGTTTTAATGCGTCATTATAACTATGTTGTTCCGCTATTCTCTCAGGACTTTTGAGATTAACTCTATAAGTAAGCACATCGTATATACTAACGCCATGCAGCTTTGAAAACCTTTTATCAAGCACAGATATTGTATCGGTCATTTTTATCTTGCGCTTTTCAATAAGCATTAGCACTGCAACACAGGTAAACAACTTTGTTAAAGAGGCTACATCAAATATGCTCTCTTCTTTAAGCGGTATAGTATTTTCTACAAACTTCTGGTCTTGCTCAAAAACTTCTTTTTGGTTACCAATATAACTGCACTCAAATTCTTGGTTGTTCCCATAGGCAACAGCCATAGAACTTAACATTTTCGATGTGTTTACAAGATAAGCAAGGTTGTCTGTATAATTACACAAAATCTAAATAACCAAATGCACTTGGAACGTGAAAGTTTATCTCTCCTGTTTTTTGCCACGCCTGATAAGAAACTCCCCTGTCACTATGGTCTATTCTGAATATATTAAAACGCCAATATGACCCTGCCTTAGGCGGTGATATAAAGGCACTATACGGGATAGACCACACAGATGTAATATGACTTTTTTTACTATTGAATACTGTTCTGGTTTTCCAGCCTTCTATATCATAGGACATATCAAGCCGCCTTTTTCCATGCTTATCATATGTGATACGAGCATCAAACTGTACATTATGGGGGCTTACCTCAAGCTCTATATAGTTATTTAAATCATTAGTATCGGATATATAAAGCTCAAATACATCCGCACGATAAATAGGTTCATCTTTTAAACGAAAGTAAGAGCGTATTACATCATCTTCACCAGAAAACTTAAAGAATATGCGCTCTTGCTCATCAGAGCGAAAGGTAGTAAAGTTTGTGGAAAGAAAGGGACGCTCACCCGTTTCTACATCTACCAGTGAAACCTGTTGAACCTTTGACCATTTTTCATTATCAGCAGTGGGAAAACCGGAAAAAGGAAAGTTTTCACATTTTAATCGATTATCTTTCATTTTTACACCTTAATTATCGTATAAAGCTTGCGCGAAACGCTCGGCAAGGTCAACTGCTTTTAATAAATCTTCATCTGAGGGTTTAAAGCGTATTCTAAGACCTTCAACAGTTTTAATTTTAAGTTGCTCTAACCTTGCCATCATATTGGGAACGCCTTCACCGCTCCAGCCATAGGAACCGAATGCAGAAGCAATCTTCCCTTTTACCATAGGCGGGTGTACGGAATAACTTATTTCCGCTATGGGTGATAGTGCGTCACCCAAAATAGTAGGTGTGCCAAGTAAAAAGCCGTCTGACCTAAGAATTGCATCTATTGTGTCCTGCTTGTTATCAGCATTGACTTCAAAAAGATTTACATTTATATCGCCCTTGCTGTTTAGCCTTTCATAGATTGTATTTGCAATTTCCCTAGTATAACCATATGCGCTAACGTATGCTATAACCACTTGTTTTTTATCCGCCGGCTCTGTTGCACACCACTGCGTGTATTTTTCAAGCACATAAGATATATTGGTATCAAGAACGGGACCATGCCCCGTGCATATGATATCCGGCTTCAGTTCCACTGCAAATTCTATGGCATTAACCACAAAAGGATGCATATATGGGCTTAGTATATCCACAAAATATTGGCGAAGTGCTATATTATAATCGTCATGATCATCCATTTTACTCATGAGCACAGGTTCATATGAAAAATGAGCGCCAAAGCAATCGCAGGAAAAAAGTGCATTTTCATTTTCATCGTAGGTGAACATAGTATCAGGCCAGTGCAGATTTGGCATAGGATAGAAATATAATTTCCTGCCGCCAAGATCAAGCACATCACCCTTTTTAACTACCATTTTGTTAAAAGGCTTGTTTACTATATAAGTTAAAAACTGAAGTGCGCTGCTAGTACCTACGATAGTAATATCAGGATTTACATCAAGCAGAGATGCTATAGAGCCCGCATGATCCGGTTCGGTGTGGTTTACTATAAGGTACTTTACTTTATCTATTGGAGTAATAATATTTACCTTATTATAATACTCCTCCCAATATGAATCTTTAACGGTTTCAATTAGTGCTGTTTCTTCCGCCCCCTTTACCACATAGGCATTATAGCTAGTGCCGTAGGGCGTTTCCATTATTATATCAAAGACACGCAGCTTAGGGTTCTGTACCCCGCAATAAAATATATTAGATTTAATTTCCATTGTATGTCCTTTCAAGTTCTATTATTTAGTGCCAAACAACCTATCTCCAGCATCACCAAGACCGGGCACTATATAGCCATGCTCATTTAATTTTTCATCGCAGGCTGCAACATATATGTTGACATCAGGATGTTCCTTTTGAACACGCTCTATCCCTTCAGGCGCGGCTATTATGCTAACTAGGCTAATATTAGTACAGTTTCTCTGTTTGATAAAGCTTATCGCAGCGGACGCAGAACCGCCAGTTGCAAGCATAGGGTCTAACACATAAAGATAGCGGTGCTCAGAATCCGCAGGGAGTTTACAGTAATATTCAACCGGCTGCAGGGTATCCGGATCGCGGTATAGACCTATATGCCCAACCTTAGCATTCGGTATAAGGCGCTGTATTCCATCAACCATTCCAAGCCCAGCACGCAATATAGGTATTATGCCTATAGGCATACCAGATAACATACGTGTTTTTGTCCAGCCAAGAGGAGTTTCAATGTTTACTTCCTCAGTAGGCAGATTGCGAGTTGTTTCGAACACCATAAGCATGGATATTTCATCTAAAAGTTCCCTAAAATCTTTTGTGCCTGTATTCTTATCGCGCATCATACCAAGCTTATGCTGGATTAATGGATGGTCAAATACGTGTACTTTTCCTTTCATCTTAACTGTCCTCCCCTAGTAGTTTTGTGTCCTTAGGTATTATAACCCAGTAGGAAATATCAATCAAATTTATTAGCGTGCTTTTTTCTATAATCACTGGCTTCTTTAAGCATGAGCTTTGCATGTGCCTTTGCACTGCCGGATTCTATCTTTGTTTCGCCAAGCATTCTTNCTATCTCGTTTATTCTTTCTTCATCCGTCATATAATACGCAGTGGTAAGCGTCCTCCCGCTTAATTCACGCTTTTTTACAATTATCTGCTTTGATGCCATGGTTGCTATTTGTTGTAAATGCGTTACAGCAATAACCTGCCTGTATGCGGCGATATCCCACATTTTTTCCGCAACAACCTTGGCGGTTTCACCGGAAATGCCTGTGTCTATTTCGTCAAACACCATGCCAGATATCATATTTTTATCTGCCGCAGAAGCTTTTATTGCAAGCATTATTCGGGATAATTCCCCGCCTGATGCAGTCTTACTCAAAGGTTTTGCTTCCTCGCCAACATTAGGGGCGATTAAAAAACTTACGCGATCAAAACCCTGAGTACTAATTCTTGATTTGTCGGTATTAATATCTATAAAGAACTTGGCTGCTTTCATGTTAAGATGGAATAATTCATCTTCAATCTTGTTTTTAACAATTTTTGCAAGCTTTATTCTTGAATTTGAAAGCTTTTGCGCTGCTTCAAAATACTGTCTTTCTTTTTTAGAAAGTTCAGCCCATATTGTTTCTATTTCTTCATCAAGTGAGCTGTATAAATTTATTTCTTCTTTTATGCTCTCAAGCTTACTCAGAACCTTTTCAATAGAGATGCCATATTTGAATTCCAGCCTTCGAATAGTATCAAGCCTTGCCTCCACCTCCTCAAGGCTCATACCCTCAGTGCTGACTTCACTTCGCATATCATTTATTGCATACTGCAAATCTTCAGCTTCATAGTAAATTGAACTCATACGCTTGTATAACGCTTCAAAGCTACCATCCAATGCAGAGAGGGTATATAATGCCTGCATTGCATCAAAAAAAGCAGGCACTGCTGCTGCATCTGAAGAAAATAAAATTTCGTTTGCCGTATTTAGCGAACGTATTATTTTATCCTTATTTTTAAGCGTTTCCTTTACACGGGTTAGTTCTTCTTCTTCACCTATACGAAGTTTAGCATTTTCAATTTCAGTCTGTTGTTTTGTTAAGATTTCTAGGCGCTCAGCTCTTAAGCTCTGTGTATTAATAAGCTTTTGAAGCTCTTCTCGCTTCGCGTTGCATTCCTCAGAAAGTTCTAAAACAGATAGTAATAGCTCCTGATGTGTTGGCTCTCCCATGGCATCTAAAAATTTTATATGGTTTACCTCAGCCATAAGCGCTTGATGTTCATGTTGACCGTGGATTTCCATAAGATTAGAAGCAATGTCTTTAAGTACCTGTAACGTAACCATTGTTCCGTTTATTCTACATACGTTCCTGCCGCTTTGATATATTTCACGGGAAAGCACTACACTTTCATTATACTCAAAACCCTGCTCATACAACAACTGTTTTACAGCAGCATTTTGCTCAATGGAAAACATAGCTTCCACATAAGCCTTATCTTCACCAGAGCGTATTAAGCTTTTGTCCGCTCTGGCACCAAGTACCAGAGAAACAGCATCCACAACTATAGATTTGCCTGCTCCCGTTTCTCCAGATAGAACGGTTAAACCACCATAAAAGGGCAGCTCAAGCTCCTCTATAATAGCAAGGTTCTTTATCAATAGCTGCGTTAACACTTTAAACCCTTAATTAATTCAATATTTCCTTAAACTTTTTAACAACTAATGTCGCTTCCTCCGGTGTTCTAACAACTACAAAAATAGTGTTATCGCCGGATATACTCCCTAATATCTCTTCCCAGCGCATACCGTCTATCGCTTCTCCTGCAACCGCGGCGGCACCCGATAGTGTTCTAATAACAACGATATTGCCAGCGCTTTCAATTGATAGAACCGAATCTGTAAATAGTCGCACAAATCGCTCTGATATACCGTGTTCCGCATGCTCCGATGTCGCATACCGATAGCCACCGGATGGAGAGAGTATTTTAAGTAATCTTAGCTCCTTTATATCGCGCGAAACAGTTGCCTGCGTTACATTTACGCCCTGTTCCCTTAATATTTCAGCTAACTCCTCCTGCGTTCTAATCTCTCGTTCATTCACAAGATTTAGTATCATTGCCTGTCTTGCATTTTTCATAGATACACCTCCTTCAGTTTACATTCCATTCCATCTGTTTTTCATGCAGTCTTGTTAAAAAACGTTGTTTTGAAAAACGAATGAAAGAAACCATTTCCTTAGCTCTTTTAATGGATATGTCTACATTTTCCTCTATTTCAAGAGATATTTGACCATCTATCACCACCTGATAGGATCTTCCAAAAGGCGGATATTTTGCATTAATATATATAATCTGACTATCAGGAAGCACAACCGGTCGCTGATGCAAAACATGAGAGCAAACCGGAATTACGGCTATACAGTCAAGCCTAGGGGATATTACGGGTCCACCTGCAGAAATACCATATCCTGTAGTGCCTGTTGGAGTTGATATTAATACCCCATCACCATGTATATCAAAAATCTTCTCATCATCTGCAAGTACAGACACAACAATGCTGCTAGGATTATTGCCACGCATAAAGGCAATATCATTAAGCAGCAGATATTTTTTATCCTTGTTAATTTCCGCTTCAAGCAGCATACGCTTTTCTATTTCAAAATCACCCGATATAAGCCTTTTTGCAACATCGGATAACTGCTGTACCTCTGCCTCCATAAGAAAGCCTATGTGACCAAGGTTTATTCCAAGTATTGGCACATCACATTCAGCAGCTTTTGGTACGATTCTAAGCAGCGTACCATCACCACCAAGGGATATGATTGAAGTAATATCGCAGCTTATATCTTCAAATCTGAGCGCCTGCCCTAAATTAATTTTGCTATATAGCCATGGTTCAAGATATACATTTACATTATATTCTTGAAGGGTATGCAGCAGCTTACTTGCCACCGTTACAGTTTCAGGTTTATACGGATTTGCAAATATAAAATATGACTGCACTACCTCAACTCCTTATGCATAAATAATAGCATACTCTGCATATTTTTTCAATATGTTAAATTATCTATACGTGGTTCCCTGCCAATATTCAGTGGGTTTTGGTTTGTATTCATCTCGGCTTATCAAAGTTTCTTCAATAAGGTTTCCATGCTGATACTTTCTTAAATATGTTGATACTATATAACCATCCTCAGCTTTTCTCTTAAGTTTGGTTTCGTCCTTATAGACAACACATTCCTGTTCTTTATCGGGTACATATATAATTTCATCTGTCTTTAAAACTTGGTCTGTAACGGATTTTAGCTTGTATATTACACCATCTCCGAGCGATTCGCCGTATATACGAATTCTACAGATAAGGCTATTTTTGCTACTCCCTTTTATTACATGTGCGGTTATATAAATCCTTGAGGAAGATGTATTCTTAAACTTAAAGTCAATATTTCTATCTCGGCTTAAGAAAACCGTTGCATCAAAACCTTTTTCGGTATAGAGTACAGGAGCGGAGTGTATATCTCTATCAGTTATGCTCATACCAGCTTTAAGCGCAGCCTGATAGAGCGTAGAGCTGGACTGACATACACCACCGCCAACCCCTGTAACAAGATCCCCTTTTACCATCTCATCAGCTTCAAAGAAACCAGCCTTTATTGTCCTAGGGCCGACTACCTTGTTAAAGCTCAAAGTTTCACCCGGCTCAAGAATAGTTCCGTTTATCTTGGCAAGAGATATCCTTATATTATTGTTGCGATTGTCTGTTGAATACTTACTTATAGCAGTGCTCGCTTCTGCGCGTAATGCTACTTTCTGTTCAACCTGCACCTTAGTTATTTTAGGTTGTATGGTTGTGGGTTCAATTTCAAACTTTCCCCCAACGCCTGATGCCGCCATTTCAAGTATTTTTTGTTTTGCGCTTTCAACATCAAGACTCATACCTACCTGTTCTTCCCTTATTAAAAACGGATTTGCATCGTCGGGTCTAAACTGTATAAGCATAGCATCCATAGGTTCTTTATATATGGAATTTGCTATCTGCACTAGAATATCAGTTAAGTTGGAATCATTAAATTCCTGTTTAGTAGTGTATACCCTGTATNGATTGTTTTTTCTGTTTAAAATAGCTTGCTTACGCATATATACATCACCAGTGTGAGTAAGCGCCCAAGCCTCGTTTAGATAAGGATATAACGTGCTCTCAGAAAAACTAATACCTAGGGTATTGTAACTTAGCGTGTAGAACTTCCAGCCATTATATGTTAAATCCAGCTGCCAAGCTTGCGTTCTCTCATACATCTTTGCAGAAACAGCTTCCAAGGCTTGCGATGGAGTAAGACCTGCAATGGGTACGTCGTTTATATATATTTCAGCGCCGTATACATTTTCATAGGGAGCTATTTCAGCTGCAACTTTATTTTCGCGTATTTTTTGTAAGCCGTAATACGCCCCAGCAGCAAGTAACAAAATTATTAGCAAAGCAAAAAGCAGCTTTGGAAACCTTCTTTTATCACCGGACTTTATGGGTCTGTTAGTCTTTCTACCAACAAATCCATTATTCTTTGAAGCGCGAGAAGCTTTTGTGTTCATCCGATTTTTATCGCCATAATAATGCCCGTTGTTAACAAGCGTCTGCCTTGGTTGCCCTCTATGTATGTTTTGAGGAGGTGTTTTCCCTCTGTAATGATTTTGATTTTCGTTCACAGATAAGCCTCCTCTTTAATGAATTGTAAAATTGTATCCGTATCCTGTTTGGCAGTTACCCACTTTGGCAACATCTGTCCTAAAAAACCATGGTTTTCACTCTTTGTAAGGTTACAATGAAAATCACTTCCTCCGGTTACTAATAGACCATTGGAGCGTGCTATTGAATACCAAAAAGCGTTATCAGAACAACTGTGTGAAGGGTGATATACTTCAATTCCATCCAAACCTAAAGCTTTCCATTTTATAATGTTTGAAATAATCTCTTCCCGGGGAAGTTTTATAAGGCTGGGATGGGCAATTACTGTAACCGCCCCAATTTCATTTAGAAACATTATACCATCCGATGCAGAGGGCTTTTCGTATGAAAAATAAGCCTTCTCACCCTTGCCTAGATACTCATTAAACGCCTGTCTGTTGCTTTTAACGTAGTTCTTCCTAACCATAACCCTTGCTATATGAACGCGGTTGGGATTTTCTACATCAACTCCCAATTCTTCAACTGTAATTGGAAGACCTAACACAGATAGTTTATTCAGAATATTATTGAGCCTTAATAATTTACCCTTGCGATAATGTGCTAAATAGGATAACAGTTTCCTATTATTATAATCCAAGCCATATGCAAGTACATGTATGCTGGTTCCATCTTCATTACAACTAAGCTCAAGACCGGATATACATAGCATATCAAGCTCCTTGGCAATTTTTTTTGAAGCTGCGACAGCGCTTATCGTATCGTGGTCTGTGATAGCTAAGCCATCCAGCTTTAATCCTTTCGCCATGGAAAAAATGCTTGCAGGCTCAAGCATGCCATCAGAAGCGCTTGTGTGAACATGAAAATCAACCCGCATAACGCAAACCTCGGAAATTATTCAGCATCAGTTACCGGTTCAGGTTCGGGTTCTTTATATGTATCAATAAAAGCAACAAACTCTTCACGATTTATGGTTTCTTTTTCTATTAATAAATTAGCAAGCCCGTGTAGTTCGTCTATATGTTCTTTTAATGTATCCATTGCTACTTTGTAGCACTCGTCCAGAGTTTTTGATATTTCATTATCTATTTTAGCAGCAACTTCTTCGCTAAATTCCCTAGACTGCCCAAACTCCATTCCGACAAATACTTCTTGATCGCTTCCTAAATAAATAGTGCCGATTTCTTCGCTCATTCCAAGCTTTGTTATCATATGCCGCACTATGTCGGTTGCACGTTTAAGATCGGACTGCGCACCTGTATATATATCCTTTTCTATCAGCTTGTTTGAAGCATGACCCCCGAGCATCATTGAAATCATCTGAAGTAACCTGCTTCTGCTTTGCATATCATATTCTTTTTCGGGGAGAGATAAGGTAAATCCGCCCGCCTGTCCCCTTGGTACTATAGTAACCGTATGCACTTCATCACAAAGCGGCAAGAAATGCCCTACTATCGCGTGACCCGCCTCATGATAGGCAACTATACGCTTATCCTCTTCCAACACCTTATGGCTTTTCTTTTCAGGTCCCATCTGTACACGCTCTACCGCCTCTATAAGGTATTGCTGGCTTATTTTTTTATCCTTGTTGCGTGCAGCTATTATCGCGCTTTCGTTCATTATGTTTTCAAGATCAGCGCCAGTTGAAAAGGGTGTGCGTTTAGCTATGTTTTCTAAATCCACATCATCAGCAAGCGGCTTTCCCTTTGAATGCACCTTTAATATGGCAACGCGTCCGTCAATATCAGGATAATGTACAGTTACTTGCCTGTCAAACCTGCCGGGACGCAGTAGCGCAGGGTCTAAAATGTCCCTACGGTTGGTAGCAGCCATTACAATTACTCCCTCATTAGTTGTAAAACCATCCATTTCAACCAGAAGCTGATTTAGCGTCTGCTCCCGCTCATCATGCCCGCCGCCAAGCCCAGCTCCCCTATGGCGACCAACTGCATCTATCTCATCTATAAATACTATACTAGGTGCGGTGCGCTTTGCCTGTTCAAATAGATCCCTAACCCTGCTTGCGCCAACACCCACAAACATTTCAACAAAATCTGAACCGCTTATCGTATAAAAAGGCACCTTAGCTTCACCCGCAACAGCTTTTGCTAGTAGAGTTTTACCGGTACCGGGTGGGCCTACAAGCAATACTCCCTTTGGTATACGAGCACCAAGCTCAATATATTTCTTTGGGTTTTTTAGGAAGTCAACTATTTCTTTAAGCTCTTCCTTTTCTTCGTCAGCTCCCGCAACATCTTCAAATGTGATTTTGTTTTTACTGGGGTCCGCAAGATTAGCTTGGCTTTTGCCAAAGTTCATTACCTTTCCGCCACCGCCTTGCTGTTTGAGCATAACATACCAAAAAGCCATTACAAGCAGCAATGGAATAACAAAGGGCAGCAATTCCAAATACCAAGGTGTCTGAACAGGCGGAAGATAATCAATTTTAAAATTTAAATCATCAACGCTCACATTATCAACTGGGATATTGTTTTTATTGGCGTACATAGTAAGCACAGTATCATAAAAATCAGGGCCTATAGTCGTTTCAAAATCATACCTGTCTGGGTAATCGCGAAGCGCTATTATGCTTACCTTATTGCGCCCAACCAAAAGGTTTCCACGTATAGAAACTCTGTCAATTTCATCATTTCTAAGTTTTTGCAACAGTTCAGGATATGAAATTTTATTCACAGGCATTTTCATGCTGTCTGACATCATTACCGCAAGAAATATAAATGCAAGTATCATTGCTATATATCCAAATGCACCACGGCGAGAATTTCGCAAAATTAAAGTCCTCCTTGTGTATTCAATTTATTGTACCACGCAAAACAGATTTTATGCAATTATAATTATTCATCCATATAAATCGAAGGCTTTAATACCCCTATTGAAGATAGGTTTCTATATTTTTCATCATAGTCAAGCCCATAGCCAACAACAAATTCATTGGGAATTACCAGACCCTTGTAGTCTATTTCAAGCTCAGTTTTCCTACGCTCAGGTTTATCAAGAAGTGCAGCTATACTTATAGAGTTGACTTTCCTCTGAATTAGCGTGTTTTTTATATATGAAAGCGTAAGACCTGTGTCTATTATATCTTCTACTATTATTACATCTTTCCCCTCCACNCTTTCATCAAGGTCTTTTAGTATACGAACAACCCCCGATGTCTTTGTGCTGCTTCCATAACTTGAAATCGCCATAAAATCAATAGAAAGAGGTAAGTCCACCTTTCTAATTAAATCTGTAAAAAACACCGAGGCGCCCTTTAATATGCATATAAAAACGGGCGATTTGCCACGATAATCCTCAGTAATTTGTTTGGCTATTTTATCTACAGCTTCAGCGATTACTTCCTCGGAATATAAAATGTGCTCTATATCCTTTAAAAGCGTGTGTTGTTTCATTACTTTTTTCCTCCTCTTATAGAATTGCCATCAGGTAAAACAAAACCATATTTTGCCATAATAATATTCTCAGTATTGTTTCTGATAGACGCATTTTGTGACACNCCATACCCTATTACCCATANAATTTCGTTTCCTTTNGCNAAAAGCGGCCATATATCACGAAAAGGCATATCGATTTTTTTATCTATCATGTACTGTTTTAAAGATTGACTACCTTTTGCCCCTAAGGGGTGTATTCTGTCGCCTTCTCTTCTAAAACGAAGAATAGACCCCGCTATTTTATCAGCATCCAGCGCTTGAGTAAATATTCCATCACCAAATTCGCCTAAATAATCGGTATATTCAATAATACCTAAATTCCAGTTGATATTATAATTATATAAATGGACACGTTCTTTAGTTATATAGGCGTTTACATTAGCTCTAACTGTATGGAATGTGTTTACACTATCGCTTTCAATCAATTCGCGAAAGTTTTCAACCTGCTCAAATGAAAGTTCGGCATCACTGACTTTATTAAATAAAGCCCTTAAAATATGGCGCTTTAGCGCAATATTCACCTTGTTAAATGCACTTCGCCAAATCCAATTAACACCGTTTAGCGAAAAACCGTATTTACTAAGCCACTCTACCGCATACTCCCGCCAAGCAATAGCTTCATCCCTTATTATACCCGCACAACGGGACATGCTCTCAACTGCCCTTGGATATAATTTAANCATAGAGGGTATCAAAGTTTTACGAATTGCATTTCGCATAAATGATTCATCTTCATTTGTTTCATCAAAGCAATATTCTATACCCTCNCTATGCAAAAAAGTATATATTTCTTCTGGCTTAATACTAAGTAACGGTCTCCAAATTCCATCGCGGTATTCATNCATTCCGGAAAGTCCAGNACTTCCACTNCCGTACATTAGGTGAAGCAGCACAGTTTCAGCTTGATCCTGCATATGATGACCGGTTGCAATTACATCTATATTGTTTTCTTTTTTTACACTGTTTAGGGCATTGTAACGGGCAACTCTGGCTTCCGCCTCTACATTTGAAGCTGTATTAAGCTCAACTTTTTTAAGTATAAAAGTAGTATGAAACTGTTCACATAGATTTTGCACAAATATTGCATCCCTATCAGCAGTTTCTCTAAGTCCATGATGTACGTGGCAACTCATTAAGCGCATGCCTTTTTGCAACTCCAGCTTACGCAAAAAATATAACAAAGCAATCGAATCAGCTCCACCTGATATGGCAGCTAAAACACTCTCCGGAGCACCTATATCATAGTAAGAATCCTCAACTACCTTGTACAACTTATCAAACAAACTCGACATACCGTACATTTTACAATATATATGTTTTAGCTGCAAGTTGTTATATGTGAATTGCGGATAAATCTGACAAGCCAAAAATATAGTATTTTACAATTCAATTTCTATATCTTTATATTCTAACTGCTTTTAATTATATTGTATTTTCAAGTATAACTGTATTGGTACTACAACAAAACCTCAATAATAATTTACTTTTATTTCTTAACCAAAAAATTTTAACATGCTTTTGCCTTTATAGAAAACTTATTTTTCCTCTATATATTCACTACCACCAACTTTTATTGTGCTTGTAGTAAAGCCTTTTACATTGCCGGTTTTTATATTAAATACCGGCATAAGTGGCACCATTGTGTCTTTGCGATAGAAATCATCACTGTACATAAGCGGAAGACTTACTTCGCTGCGAGTTGTGGCAGATTTATATATTGCCTGCACAAGTTCAAATGCGGCGCGAGCCTCTTCACCTGTTACATAAGTACTTTCTTGCCCTTTAATAGCCTTAATTACATCAGCTATCTGACCTGCATGGCCTTGAAGAGACGGCAGACTAATAGAATCGTACGAAACTTTAAGTTTTTCAACAGATTTTAAATCCTCCATAGGAAACCCATTTTCCATAGCTTTTGAAACTCGCGGATTAAAGGGCACACCTATAGCGCCTTTGTCAGTTTGAATTTCAATGCCTTGACGTTCGCCATGATGCAATAAAGAACAAGTAAGACGCCCCAACAGACCATTATCATAACGCAGCATTGCCTCTGTAAAGTCCTCTACCTCAGAATTTTCGTGTGTAAGATTATCTATATATGCATAGACATAGTTTGGCATACCACAAAGCCAAATAAGTTGGTCTATGAAATGTATTGCATGTATTAACGTACAGCCTCCCCCCTCAGTACTCCAACGCCCGCGCCAATCCAAATCATAATATTCAGTACCACGATAAAACAGCGCATCTATTGAAATGTATAAAGGTTTACCCGCAACACCATTTTTAAGGAGTTGTTTTAGTTTATAATACTGACCCGTATAGCGGTACTGTGAAACAACAGACAATATCTTTCCGTTTTCTTTTGCTGCAGCTATCATATCATCACATTCAGCAAGAGAGGTTGCCATAGGTTTTTCAAGCAGCACATTATTTCCGGCTTTTAATGTTTTTATTGTTAAAGATGCATGACTCGCAGGCGGTGTGCATATGGATACTAAATCTGCCTTTATTTCTTTCAGCATTGTATCTGCATCATCGTATATTTTTGCGTTTAAACCATAACGCTCGTTTAATGCTTCAGCCCGCTCCACATATACATCTGAAATAGCAACAATTTTACACGGCTCACTCTGCGCTAAATACGCTTCTATATGTGTAGCGGATATAGCGCCCGCACCAATTATTGCAACTTTTATCATAATTCCCTCCAGTATCTATTGATGTTTGTTTCTCTACAAAATAACTGCCTACACGAAGAGATTAATATTTCTCCCATGAAGATTCTATATTCAATTTATTTGCTTTGCCATTGTGTTTTTTACCAAAAACATCTCTAATCATGTCAACTTTTGACTGTTTTGCAGCAAATTACATTTGTTTCTTTTGCCTATACCATCAAGTATATGATATAATTAATTATAAAATATTTTATAAGGAGCTACCTACCATATGCAAAAGTTAGCATTTATGAAACATTATCAAGAAGCCCCTGATGATTATAGAATATTCTACTATGCGGATGATTGCAGCGTAAATCTAAGCCCGCACAAACATAATTACTTTGAAATGTACTATCTAGTATCCGGTAAGGTATGCTACTTTACGGGCGGTACCAAATTTCACCTTCGCCCAAATGACATACTTTTTATCAATATCAACCAGCTACATCACCCCGTGTTAATAGACTCCACTGTTCCGTATGAAAGGATACTGTTACATGTATCACCTAAAACACTTAAGGCACTTTCCACCCCCGATATACAACTGGACAAATGCTTTACTACAAACAACTTTACAGTATATCACTATCCGCGCAATATTCGAATGATAATACTAAACTATTTCGACCGTCTTTCTGTGCTTAAGGAAGATGAAAATCTTTTTGGCAGGCAAGCTCTCGCCAGAGCCTGCTTAACAGAACTATTTGTGGAAATTAACCATGCAATACACAGGCAGTTTGGCTTTTCATTTAACAGTAAGACAAAAGACAAGCAAACTGTTGAGATAGTTCGCCAATATATTCTGCAACACTTAGATCAAAACATTACCATAGATATGCTTGCGGAGTATGTATATCTAAGCCGTTCAAGCCTTATGAGATATTTTAAAAAATATACAGGCATGACTATATATCAGTTTATTCAGCTAATGCGTCTTAGAAAATCTGATGAACTAATCAATCAAGGCGTACCTTTCACTCAAGCAGCACAACTCTGCGGTTTCTGTGACTATTCTGCATTCTATCGTTCGTTCATCAAGGAATATAAAATATCACCAAGTGAATACTATAAAATATCCCCACAATGAAGACTGTACAGCTATAAAAGCATTGTTGAATTTGTCAATATAGCAGTGTCCTTTTATTCTGGGTTTTATTAAAATATATGTTGTATTTTGTAAAAACTACTATCCTTCGACTATATTTGCAATGAAAATGATACTATTAACAATTTAAGTTTTAAAAGAACATGTTATCCTTATCATGAAATAATGCATACATTGCAAAAAAATTTAGGAGGGAGATTCTTATGAAAAAATCTGTACTTTCAATGATTGTACTGGTACTGGTGCTTGGTATGTTTGTACCTACCATAGCTCAGGAAGATGTTACTCTTAGCGTCTTGTGGTTCAATGACGCAAACGAATCAGAGGTGTTCCTAGATACAATTCAACCTTATCTAGACGAAAACCCCAACATTAAAATCGACATGCAGGTCGTTGCTTTCTCTGATTATGAGAAGAAAATTAAAATGTTATTGTCAGGTGACAGTGCTCCTGACATCGCTCGCGTAACAAACAATCAAATCCCCGTATTCTTAAGTGAACTTGAACCCATCGCTCCCTATATTGAGGACATAAAGGATGTTGAATCTGCGTTCATGGCGGCTTCACTTGCCTTTGCCAAAAACGAAAACGATGAAATAATTGCATATCCCACAGAAGCCACCGCAAATGGCATGATAGTAAACAAAACCGCTTTTGAAAAAGCAGGCGTTGATGTAGCAGAAGTTTCAAAAACTTGGACATGGACAGAATGGGAAGAAATAATCAAAAAAGTAATAGCAGTCGAAGGAAATCCCACATACGGTTTAGCTTTAGACTTTACTCCCCATCGTTTCTCCACATTGCTATTTGAATTCGGCGGTCGCATGATGAATGATGATTATACAGCTGTAAATTTCTCTAATGAGAAGACTGTTGAAACCATCACATGGTTCAAGAGAATGCATGATGAAAAACTCATACCTGAATCCGTATGGCTAGGCTCTGAAAACCCTGCGGAACTGTTCCAAGCCGGTGTTGTCGCCTGCCATATCGGTGGAAGTTGGAATATCAATGTATACGCAAAGAACATAAAAGACTTTGAATGGATGGTTGTAGTACCGCCAAAGGGAGAAATTGTATCCTCTGTTCCTGGTGGTAAATTCGTTGCATCATTCAAGAGCAGCAAAAACAAAGAAGAAGCACAAAAACTCATGGCATGGTTCTCTGAAGATGGACCCAACGCCAAGTATTGCTGCGATACATTCAACCTCTCTTCAAGGATAGATTCTTCAGTTGAATACCCAAGCAATACTTCTGACTTCGCCGCCTTTAGTGAAGCCCTCAAGGCTACCCCTGTTTATGTGGCAAACGAATGGAAAAACCCTGTACTAAGTCAAATTTCACCTATAATTAAAGAGCAGATAGTGCTGGCATTGATGGGAGATATTACGCCCGCTGATGCAGCAGCTGAAATCGACAAAAAAGGCGCTGAAATGATGAAGTAATTCATCAAATCTCCGGATAGATAAAACTTTCTTAATCTCTATCCGGAGATTATATTATTTTTTTCTTATTAAGTTTTTTAAGTATAAATGCTGCGAGAGCCGCCCAAGACTATTGTTTAGGAGGTAAAACATGAAAAGTATAAGGCTAGCATCCCGCTCTGCGTCGCGTGGTAATTTTCACCAGCTTCTTGCTCCATTGCTATTCATTGCTCCAGCTTTTTTAATTTTCTTTTGGTTTATTATTGTTCCAGCCTTTCAAGGCTTACGCATGTCGTTTATGGACTATAGTTTTTTCTCCGAAAGTACTTTTGTTGGTATACAAAACTTTTCTAGGCTAATGTCAGATAAAGTCTTTTGGATTACCGTTAAGAATACTATATATTATTCATTTATAACAGTTGCGTTATTGACTATTTTTTCACTTATAGCAGGGTTGCTACTGCATGATAACACATTAAAAGGCGTTAAAGTATTCCGCGCGTCTATGTATATACCATCGCTGCTTAGTATGATAACAGTTGGTATAGCTTGGCGTTTTATATTCGGCGACCAGATGGGCATTGTAAACTATTTACTACGTACTTTTGGTCACGATGGGATGCAGTGGTTAACCAGTCGAAGTACTGCAATGAGCAGCGTTATTTTTGTAAGTATTTGGGCACAAACGGGATATTATATGGTCATAATGCTCTCAGGTTTGCAAGCAATACCACATGAGCTTTATGAAGCTGCTGAAATTGATGGAGCCAACTCCTTGAATGCGTTTTGGCATATAACTTTGCCGCTGCTAAAAAGCACAGTTCTTGCAGTAATGGTTCTTGCTACTATTGCTTCATTTAAAGCATATGAACTTATTTCCGTTATGACGCAAGGTGGACCTGGGTATTCCACCAAATTAATTGTCCAACAGATTTATCAAGTAGCGTTTACTGAAGATCGTTTAGGCTATGCAAGCTCTATGTCGGTCGTCTTGATGATAATTATCGGCCTATTTACATTGTTACAATTTCGCATAGTTGGGAGCGAGTATGATTATGAATAATCGTAATATATTTAGAGTTTTGCATTATGCACTACTATTTATTTTAACTGCTTTTTTTCTCTTTCCCGTTCTTTGGGTTATTTTATCTTCATTTAAACCACAATCCGAACTTTTTCAAATACCTATACAAATAATGCCCCAGCAATGGACGTTTGAAAACTATATAGAAGCAATGAGCCGTGGAGATTTTGTGCAGTACTTTGC